>Ga0209192_10000232_pt1 | contig 64827 bp, 67 predicted proteins | sample ArcticOcean_MG_C_11_FD_187433 | JGI IMG/M metagenome (GOLD analysis project Ga0209192, IMG submission 187433) | Marine microbial communities from western Arctic Ocean - ArcticOcean_MG_CB2_154 (SPAdes) (version 2) | ecosystem: Environmental > Aquatic > Marine > Oceanic | place: Arctic Ocean... | reverse complement strand
TTTGATTAGCCATAATAGCTAATCCTGAACTAATTGTAGCATCAAATTTAGTTCTATTTGATATGTCAAATTTTGCCCAATCTTCTAGTGTACGAATAAAAGGCATTATACCCATATCTTCACTATCTCTAAACGTTCCTTCAAAATCTAATCCAACATGTTTTTCAATATAAGACTCAATAGCAGATGCATGAGATTGTTTTACATCCTCACTTGAGTTAGGTATTCCACCTAATTCTCTTTCTGTTTTTGATAACTTATTAAATACTTTGTCAGGTCTATTCATACTAAAACCTCTGTATCCTCTGTTTTTAAAATGATACAAAAGACGAGGTTTGTTATTTTCACATAATAAAGGCATACCATAAAAAACACATGCCATTAAAACATCTTCAAAAAATATCTCAGCTGTTTGTGGTCTAGCAACATATTCTAAAAAAAATTCGTTAGATGGTGCATCGTCCATATTAAATTTAGTCATACCATGTAAAGCTCCATTAGAACCTCCTCCTCCTACAACTCCTGAGATATCATAACTATCACAACCAAAAGAACCTATATGTTCGTTAGAAGGATATTTTTTTCCATTCTTTATATAATACCTGTTTTGTAAAGATTTTTTCGGTGTCCATCCTACCATAAATCTTCCATTTCTATCAGGTCTAAACATTACTATAGAATCTTTAATACCATCTTTCCAATAAAAACTTCCTTTAGTAACATGATGTTCTATAATTAAAGAATCATTGTAATCAATTTGTTGATATATTTTTGTTAAATTAAATAATGACTGTTTGCTTTCATCACGAAAAGCATGAGACTCAGTTCTAGGAAATTGTCTGTAATATTCGTTTAATGCATCAGGGTCTGATTTTAATGAATCAACTTCATTTTGCCAATATTCAATAGCTCCAATTTTAATCATTGAATTATCTATTCCCAACAAAGGTGTCTTGGGTGTATATAAAACAGGCATTCCATATTTATCGATAAAACCTTCCATATTCCATTCCATAGGAATAAATAAATTATATAACCCTGATTTTGTTTGACCATTGGCATTTCTTTTTGTAGGGTCAGAATCTTCATAAAGATTTTTAAAATTTGCACCACCTTTTGATAACGCATTAGAAGTAGAACCCATCATGCATTTACCAATTATTTTACTACCTAATCGTAAACAAGTTTTAGTAACTCGCCAATTATTTAAAATATTATTAGGCTTTAACCATTTACCGCTTTCATCATGAACTAATAATAATAATTTTTCACCATCATAAGAGTTATCATCTGTATTTTTCCAATCTATTGTAGTGTCTAATCCATCTAGTTCTTCAGCATCAACATTATACATATTTTTTTTTGTAATCTTAGATGCAGGAACTCTAAACGCTAATTCAGTTTTAGGTTTATCCATACCATCTTGAATAGGTTTGAAAAAGAAAGGTAAATTAGTTCCTATTGGAACTACTTTGTCTGTAAACATTTTTTTTGCATCAGAACCTGTTTTAGATAATATTCCAACTCTAGCATCTTTAGCTAATGTTCCTGTGTTTATACATTCAGAAGAACCCATAAAAGAAAATCCGGAACGTCTAATTTTTAAATAACATAATCCAAAACTTCTTATATCAGCCTTACAGGCTTCCCAATAAATAAAAAACCATCTATTAGCTTCTCTGTAATCAGGATAACCAATATCAATTTTAGTCCATTGTAAATAAACGTAATGCGAACCTGTAATATAAGTTGGCTTGCCATTATTATAGAACCAATGTCCATCTTCTCTACTATCAAATTCTTTTTCAATGTAATCTATCCATTGATTTTTAAATATAGAAGGCATATCATTCCATTGAAATATAGATGAAATCCTTTTTAATACTTTTGGATATTCTTGTCTTTCCCAATATTGTTGAGATTTATCAGTATGTCTTTTAGTAATAATTTGAGGTTGTAATGGCAAAGCTATATCCACACCATTAATTTGTATAATATCTCCTATTTGACCTGTGCGAGAAATTATAACTATACCATACTTTTCATTAAATCCGTACTCCCAAGTTTTTGCTCTGTTTTTATTTGTCAAAACAGATTTAGGAATAATATCTACAAGTGTAGTGTATATTTTATTTAGACCTTCGTTCTGCAAATCCTTGATTAGTGTTTATTTTTGTTTTTATTCCTTCAGTTTCTAATGCGTCTCTTTCTATTTCTATTCTATTTAATATTTCAAAAGCATCAAATATTGCTAATTTTTTTGTAGCTGCTGCATTTTTTAATCTATCTGCAGATACATCATCTTCAGTTCCTGTAACTATTTTTTCTTTTGCAACATTAATTAATTCTTCTACAGCTTTTTCAGCTGCATCAATTATTTTTAATTTAACTTCTTTGTTGCTCATAATTTAACTGTTATAAATTTAGACATTATTCTATAAAGAAGAACACCATCTACAGTAAATTCATATTCACTATCAGGTTGAAAAGCAACTTCATCACCAACTTTAACTCCATAATTTATAAGTTCTTGATTTGGATATTTAATTTTTCCAACTAAAGGTTCGTATTTTACTACTTTATCTAAATAATAATCTTTAGATTTTACCGGTTCTACAAAACAATATTTATCATGAGCAAACCACTCATCTCCTGATTTATATAAAAAAAATTGGTCGTTATCTATTAAAAATAAATTATCTTTAAAATAACTTTTACCACTTTTTTCATATCCTTTCATATCGTAATATATTTTAAATACATTATGATGTACTAACAAAAGGTCGTTTATTTTTATAGGACCACAATAATTTAAAGGTAAAGAATTTACTTTAGCGAAACGATTTGAAAACTTATGGTCTTCTTGAGAAGTGCTTATTATAAAATCTACCTCTCCTAATTTTTTAGTATTATCGTAACGCTTTCCTTTTAATGGTTCTACTATAAAGCTGTGAGGTGATTGCATGTGATTTCATTAGATTTAAAAATTTATATTATATTCGATTGATATTGGCATAGTGTGATTGAAAGACTTCCAAAGCTTTATTTCTTCTTTTTGAATTATGTAAATAGAAAAAGTTTGATTTTTTAAATCATGCTTAATTAAATGAATAACATAGTTACCACCTAAAACATCTTGACCTACTAAATAATGCATAGCTCCTGACTTATAATCAGGACCTACAGAAATCTTTCTTATGTCCATTATATTAAATTACTAGAATGCGTCTTCTACTCTATATTTAACTTTAAAAGTTAAACTACCACCACCTTGTGATGGATTTTGTGTTGCTGTAATAAACAATCCATTGTTTATTAATATTTGACCATTAGCATTTCCTTGACTTTGAACCGGTGGTACAGCTTGATAAAAATCAACAGATGCATTTACAATTCCGTTATCAAAAGCTCCAAAAGGTCTATACTGAGTATTGCTTCCACCTGAATCATATCTTATAAAAGGGTCAGCCACAAAATCAAATGCAGGAGCTACATAGTCTAATTTCCATAAACATTCTACTACAGCGATTAATTTACCTGCACCCGGAGCAGGAGCTACTTGAATAGGTGTTGTTTCAATAGCTAACATTTGAGCATTGGTTATTGTTGTAGTAACTTCTAATATATCGTAATTGCTATCTTTCCATTCTAACCCTGTATTACCTGCATTCTTAGCTAATATTTGATTAGCTGTTCCAAAATTGTCGGCTTCATCAGCTATGTTTTCAGTAAAGAAGTTTTGCCATCTATTAGCTGTAGCACCTAGATTTGTGGTTTTATTACCAACCGGTATAATTATACCTGTACTATTTAATATTCCTTTAGTTGTTATATCTGTTGGAAAAGCAATTGTTAAAGATTGGTCAACACCAACAGTTACAATTTCATTAGCAGTTCCAAGAATTGATAAACTTTCTGAGTTTAAATCTACTGTCGGAGTTAAAGTATTAGTATCACCTAAAAACTCTAAACTAGGAGCTAACGTAGGTTGATTAACCCATTCCAATCCTGTGTTAGCTACATCTTTAGCTAAAACTTGTCCTGCAGTTCCACCTGTAGTCCATGTTAATTTAGTTCCTGCTGTATCGTTTGTTAAAATTTGAGCCGCTCCACCTGTCAAATCATCTTTATCAACTATTTGACTTGCAAATAAATTTAGCCATCTTTTAGTTGTCGAGCCTAAGTTAGTATCTAAATCTGTAACAGGAATTATTGTTCCTGTACTAGCTAATCGACCCGGTGTTGTTATATCTGTTGGAAAACTAAAAGTTAATGTTCCTGAATTTTCAATTACACTTAATTGATTTGTTGTACCCGCAAAAGTAACAGTATCTGTATTATTTATTACTGTTACGTTTGGAGGAGTTTCAGAATCTGAAACTTTAAAACTTGATATAACAGGTGTAATCCAATCTAACACATTACTTGAATCTTTTCCAAGATATTGACCTACAGCTCCTGTTCCATCATCTGCAGCTGCAATCTCTGTTGGAAAAAATGTTGCCCACTTGTTAGATATTCCTCCTAAATTGTTAACTCCATCTGCTACCGGTAATATTGCACCTCCACTATTAAGTTGACCCGGTGTTGTTATATCTGTTGGAAAAGCAAATGTTATAGTTTGGTTAGCAACTACAGCGTTTATTTGATTTACTGTTCCTAATAAAGAAAAAGTTTCAGTTGGTAAATCTATACTTCCTGCAGTACCATCTAAATCAACTATATTTAATGTTTTATCATTAACTTCATTACGCCATCTTAACCCTGCATTTGTATTACTTTTAGCAAGAACTTGGTTAGCTGTTCCAAAATCATCGTTTGCATCAGCAATGTCTTGTGTAAAAAAGCTTAGCCATCTTTTAGTTGCACTACCAAGTTTTTCAACTGCATCTGTAACAGGAACTATTGCTCCTAAAGAATTTAACTGACCTCTTGTAGTTATATCTACCGGTAACTGAAATGCTATAGTTTGAGCTACAGGATTTACAATTTCAATTTGATTACTTGTACCTAATAAAGAAAGCTTTTGTGTAGGTAAATCAACAGAAGTTGCTAAAGTACCAATTGAATCTATACTTATATTTAATGTGTCAGATGCTCCATTAGTAATCCACTCTAATCCTGTGTTAGCTGCATTCTTAGCAAGAACTTGAGCAGCTACACCTAAGTTGTTACCTGCATCAACAATGTCTTTTGTAAAAAAGCTTTGCCATCTTTTAGTTGTCGAGCCTAAATTAGTATCTGCATCTGTAAGAGGAATTATTGTTCCTAAAGAATTTAACTGACCTCTTGTAGTTATATCTACCGGTAACCTTAAAGCTGCTGTGTTACCTCCTGCGTCTACGACTTCAATTTCATCTTCTGTACCTATTATTCCTAAACTTTCAGTTCCTAAATCAACTGTAAATGTAATAGCAGCAGCACTAGTTAGTCTTACTCTTAAATCTTCATCAGGAACTTCTTTCCACTCTAAAGCTGTGTTAAGGTCATTTTTACCTAAAAAATGTTTAGCTAATCCAAATGAATCAGTCTCATCAGCTATGTTTTCAGTAAAGAAGTTTTGCCACCTGCTTCCTACTTGACCTAAATTAATGTTTTTGTCTGTAACAGGAAAAATTTCTCCTGTACTAGCTAATCGACCCGGTGTTGTAATGTTTGTTGGAAAAGAAAGCTGCATTGTTTGTGCATCATCACCTGTTGTTATGATTTGATTACCTGTTCCTAATATTCTTAATATTTGTGTTGGTATGTTTACTGATGTAGTTCCTATATCATAAGTTCCTGATAAATCATCAACCGTTGCTATAGCTGTATCTACATAAGTTTTAATAGCAAGTGTACTTGCTATGTTTGAATTTGAAGCTCCTGATAATGTAGTAGCTGTTATTAGTGATGAACCACTAACTGCTCCGCTAAGCACAAAACTTGTTGGAACAGTTAGTGTTATTATTTCTCCTACATCAGCTCGTAAATCATCTATACGAGCAACACCATCGATATATAAATCTCTCCACTCTTTTGAAGCAGAACCGATATCATATGAATCATCAAGTGCAGGTATTAGCGAACCGGGTATATTCCCAAACAAATATAAACCAAGATCTTCTACAGTAACTGTTTTAGTAGCTAACGAAGAATTTTTATCTGTTAATATTAAATAATCGTCACCAACCGGTGCGATATTGGGATAACTCGTAGTGTCGCTAATTTTTGCCATTATTCTACTTTTTCTAGTGGTTTACTATTTTCTTTTGCTTTTTCATCAGCCTTTACTTCATCACCACTTTTTACCTCACCGGTTTCCATGTTGATACTGCTATCTTGTCCGTACTTCTTAATTAAATCTTGTTCTAATACTGCGAAATTAGATTTAATTTCATCAATTTCTTTTATAATAGCTTGTTGCTGCAAAGCGTTGTCAGCTAATTGCATTTTGCTTTTATTAAAGTTAAGTTGTGCGTCTTGAATTGATTTTAATTCTTGTTTTTCTAATTGTTTTGCCATTTGATTGAATTTTAATTGTTTAACATTATTTATATTCTACAAATATAATACTTTTTAAATTAAACACCCTAGCAGGGTGTATTTGTATTATCACTTGTTTTAGGTTATTTTTACTTTAATTAAGTAGCAACGGTTCTTTGCTATATGTTCTACCTTTTGCGTCAAATTTTTCTGTCATCCAAAACAAACCATCCATTTTCCATTTTCCGTGTAATCTTGAACCGGGTATTACCATGTCTCTACACTTTGCAAATTCCCAAATTCTATGCTTGTTACCTTTTATTTTTTCTAAAGATTCTACATAAAATATATCAATTGGACCTAATTGATGTGCTTGCTCCATTAAACCTGATAAGTCATCACCTATAGTTCCTGTTACACAGATATCAATATCAGTTGTTTTCCAACCTTCTAATATTCCTCCTACTAAATACAATTTATAGTCACCCCATTTTAAATCCATTACATGATTTATGTATTCCATATATTTTTCATCTTCTGTACCTTGCATGTAAGGAACAAATTCCATTCCTCCATTGACATATCTTACTTGTCCGTCTGTTTCTATATTATAAGTATCTAATTGCATAATTTATTTGATTTAATATTCATAATCTTCATATTGAATTACAAGTGTTAGATTAAACTTTTCCCAATCAGTATTAGAGTTAGAACCTTGAAAAGCAAGTTGAATTCTATCGTATTGGCTAAAATCGTGATTTATATCGTCAAAATCAACATACCAACCTACTGCATTTGTTGATGTTCCTGTTGCGTAACTACTTGTGTAAGTGTTAGCTCCGTTTTTGTATAATTTTATTCTTGTACTATGGCTAGTTGGTGTAGTTCCTACATTTCTTAAAACAACTTGTTTAATTCTTCCCGCTTGCGGTGCTACATAATAAGCACCTGTTGGCGGTGATGAAACACTTGAAGTTGCACTATTTCCACCTGATAAACTCAGTAATTTTATAGACGACCCCGGCTGCGTTCCAAAAGGGTTATCGTTGTAACCGACAGAAATTTGTACCGGTGTATAAGCTATACTATCTGCGGTAAATTTTCCGGATATACTTTGATTACCTGATGTTCTTACAACTGTACTGTCTACCGCTATATCGTTAGAGTTTGCAGTTATACCATCACCACCGATAACATTTAATGTAACACTACCGGATGTTCCACCACCTGTCATACCTGTTCCTGCAGTAACTGCTGTTATATCTCCCGTATTAGTAGTGTATCCGCTATTATTAGTCCATTGTGATATATTACCTGATTTATTAGTGAATGTTTGTGTATTACTTGCAGTAGTTGTACCCGTATTAGTAGTGTATCCTGAACCGTTTGTTAATTGATTGTTATTGGTAATGTAATTAGCATTAGTTGCACCTGTATAGCCCAAGTTAGCTAATGTCATTGTTCTAGTAGTAAACGCAGTTATAACACCTTGTGTTAAACTTACAGTAGATAGAACTGCACCGCCTGCACTAATACCAATGTTAGTTGATGTTCCTATAGTGGTATTACCTGAACTAGTTACATAACCTGCACCATTAGTAAGTTGATTATTATTAGTAATAGTACAATTCAATGTAACAGTACCTGAAGTACCGCCTCCACTCATTCCTGTCCCCGCAGTAACACCTGTAATATCACCTACATTAGTAGTATAACCTGCTCCGTTAGTTAACTGATTGTTATTGGTAATTGTATTACTAAATACTGTTCCTGTTAAAAGAAGTCCTGTCCCTGCTGTGTATGTGGTATTCACATACGAGGTGATGTATCCTGCACCGTTAGATAATTGATTGTTATTAGTTGGAAATCCTGTAGCAGTTAATGTACTTAATCCATTTCTTGTTAACGTAAGTGTACCTGAAGCATAAGAAGCTCCTGAAACGTAATAATTACTATTGTCGTCATTTGGATTAAAAGTAATTGTATCTGTGGTAGCATTAGTAGTAATAGTCATACCGCCGGCAGCAACAAAAGTTAAAGTATCATTATTACTATCAGCAACAACAGTAGATTGACCGCTTACTGCAATATTTTTAAATATAGCCTGTGATGAACCTTTATCTGCATTAGTTAAAGTTACTGTTCCACTTGTCCCTCCACCTGACATACCACTTCCTGCGGTAACTCCTGTAATATCACCTACATTTGTAGTATAACCTGCCCCATTAGTAAGTTGATTGTTATTAGTAATAGTACAATTTAACGTAACTGTTCCACTTGTTCCTCCCCCCGACATACCTGTTCCGGCTGTTACACCTGTAATATCACCTACACTTGTAGTATATCCTGAGTCATTAGTCCATTGAGAAATGTTACCACCTTTATTTGTAAACGTCTGTGAGTTAGATGCTGTAGTAGTACCCGTATTAGTAGTATAACCTGCACCGTTTGTTAATTGGTTGTTGTTAGTTACATTTGTTGCACCATTAGCTACATTAAGACTTGACCTAAGTTGTGCCATTGTAGAAGGTCTAACATAGTTGTTAGTTGCAGTATCTACCTGAGTCATTACATATCCAATAGATGCATTAGTAGAGTCATACTCACTTCTAAGTAACCTAACATTAATATCACCACTACTATCTCTTGCCACAACAGTACTTACCGTTGATGCTGTAACAGCATTAACATTTAACGTAACTGTTCCACTTGTTCCTCCTCCTGTCAAATAACTTCCCGCAGTAACACCTGTAATATCACCTACACTTGTAGTATAACCTGCACCGTTTGTTAATTGGTTGTTATTAGTAATAGTACAATTTAATGTAACTGTTCCACTTGTCCCACCGCCTGACATACCTGTTCCTGCGGTAACTCCTGTAATATCACCTACACTTGTAGTATATCCTGAGTCATTAGTCCATTGAGAAATGTTCCCTGATTTATTAGTAAAGGTTTGAGAATTACTAGCTGTTGTTGTACCTGTATTGGTTGTATAGCCTGAACCGTTAGTTAATTGATTATTGTTGGTTATACTATTATTAAAAGTAACTGTTTCATTACTAGCTTGATTCAGCGTAATTGTTCCTCCACCCGTTAACCCTGTCCCCGCAGTAAGTGTAATAGTTGCATTGTTAACTGTAGGTAATGAGCCTGAAGTTATATATCCTGAATTATTAGTCCATTGTGATATATTACCTGATTTGTTTGTAAAAGTTTGAGTATTGGTTGCATTAGTAAAACCTGTAGCAGTTAATGTACTTAATCCATTTCTTGTTAATGTTAATGTACCACCTGATTGTGATGCACCTGAAACGTAATAATTACTATTATCATCATTTGGATTAAAAGTAATAGTATCTGTAGTAGCATTTGTAGTAATAGTCATACCACCTGCAGCAACCAAAGTTAAAGTATCATTATTACTATCAGCAACAACACTAGATTGACCACTTACTGCTATATTCTTAAATATAGCTTGTGATGAACCTTTGTCTGCGTTAGTTAAAGTTACCGTTCCGCTTGTACCACCACCTGACATACCACTTCCTGCAGTAACACCTGTGATATCACCTACACTTGTAGTATATCCTGAATCATTAGTCCATTGAGATATATTGCCTGACTTATTAGTAAAGGTTTGTGAGTTAGAAGCTGTAGTAGTTCCTGTATTTGTAGTGTAACCTGCTCCGTTAGTTAACTGATTATTATTAGTTATTGTATTATTTAATGTTACACTTCCTGATGTACCTCCACCGCTTAATCCTGTGCCTGCCACAACAGCTGTTATATCACCTTGTGGTAATGTTGATAAAAGTATTAAATCACCTTCACCATTTATATAATCATCTGTATCCCCTTGAAAAGTTATAGCTAATGTTCCACTAGTTGTTACAGGAGTACTTATAATAGATATTGCATCTCCTTGAGAGGATAATCCTACACTTGTTACAGTTCCTGTATTTGTAGTGTAACCTGCTCCGTTAGTTAACTGATTATTGTTAGTAATAGTATTATTAAAAGTAACAGTTTCGTTAGAAGCTTGATTTAAAGTAATAACACCACCCCCTGACAATCCTGTTCCGGCTGATAGTGTTATTGTTGCATTATTAACTGTAGGTAAACTACCTGCTGTTATATATCCTGCACCATTACTTAACTGATTATTGTTAGTTGGAAAACCCGTTGCTGTTAAGGTGCTTAATCCATTTCTTGTTAACGTAAGTGTGCCTGAAGCATAAGAAGCTCCTGAAACATAATAGTTTTCGTTGTCATCAGTTCCTGTAATAGTAAGCACATCTCCTACAACAGCTGTTGACACACTACCTGCGCCAACAATAGATAAAGTATCATTATTAGTGTCAGCTACAGCTGTACCTGAATCAGATGCTACATTTTTAAATATATTTTGTGACGAACCTTTATCACTATTTGTAACTGTAACAGTACCTGAAGTACCCCCTCCACTTATACCTGAACCTGCTGTTACGCCTGTGATATCACCTACACTTGTAGTGTATCCGCTATCATTAGTCCATTGTGATATATTGCCTGACTTATTAGTAAAGGTTTGAGAATTACTAGCTGTTGTAGTACCTGTGTTAGTAGTGTATCCACTATTGTTTGTCCATTGAGAAATGTTCCCTGACTTATTAGTAAAAGTTTGACTATTACTAGCTGTTGTTGTACCTGTGCTAGTTGTGTATCCTGCTCCGTTAGTTAATTGATTGTTATTAGTAATAACAATTGTAGTATTAGGTACATTTAATTCAGCTCTCATTTCAGAAGCAGTTAATGCTCCTAAATCTGATGAGGTTTTCCATTGTGGAAATTCATTAGCATTTATTGTTCCTGATTTAGTTACTGTACCTACATTAGTAGTGTATCCTGCTCCGTTAGTTAACTGATTATTGTTAGTTATAGAGTTATTGAATGTAACCGTTTCAGCACTAGATTGATTCAGCGTAATTGTTCCTCCTCCGGTTAACCCTGTTCCCGCTGTAAAAGTAATTGTTGAATTATTAACTGTGGGTAAAGAAGCCGATGTTATATAGTTTTGACTTTTTACCCATGCAGTTGATGGAATTCTTGTTGAATTATCTGATGTTGAAGGAGCGGTTACAATACCCGCTGCAAGAGTCGTTGTGTCACTAACAGATAAAGTACCCGTTATTGCTTGTCCTCTTAAAAATCTTATTGCCATAAGGTGTTAAATTAAATTATTTACGCCACCTTAGTCACTAAACATCTTGCTCCGCCTGTTGCAATTGCTGATGTGCTTAATAATGTTAAGGCATTTGTACTTGTTCTTTGAACTTCTAAAAATAAAGTATCGTAAGGTGATGCAGTATCATATACCTGTACTATTACATCTCTTGTTCCAAAGTTATGTGATACAGTATAAGATGTAGCAGAATTATTACCAATGTCCTGTGCATACTGATGGCTTGAACCAATACATGATTCAACCGCTGTACAGAAGTCAGATACTTGTGATGCAGTAATACTTATTGCTGTAGCTGCCATTGCAGTTACAAGACCTTTAGCATTTACTGTAGCTGTTAAAGTATTAGATGCACTTCCGAAACTTCCTACAGTACTATTAACAGTTGCAAGAGTTAAACCTGAGGTTACGTCAGCTGAACCATCAAAAGTTACCGACCATGCAGCATCTCCTGTTGCTGAAATACTTCTTGCAGTAATAAGTTTTGTTGCTGTAGCAGCATTACCTGTAATCTCTCCTTCTACGTTTGCTATTAATGTTCCTACGTTTGCTATTGTAGCTGTAGTAGTTGGTTTAGATGTAGCATTACCTAATCTAAATTTAGGAGCTGATGCTGTAGATGATGATGAAGCGTCATAAAATAAAGTAGGGTAATAATCTGTTGCTGATATTACATAGTTACCAAAGAACCCTATATCAACTGAGTTAGCACCTCCGCCTGCAACGTCATTGCCATTGGCGTACTCCATCATGTTATCTTCAATAGATACTGTTGTACTATTTATAGTAGTTGTAGTTCCATTAACCGTTAAGTTACCTGCGATAGTTACTGTTGAACCATCATCAGTAACAGACGAGTCAGTTAACTGATTGTTACCATTATCCCATTTCATTAATGCATTTGCACTTAATGAACCTGAATTTTTAAGACTTAAACTTCCTGTAGTAGTTATTGTACCTCCTGTTAAACCACCTGTTGCAGGTGTTGCTATTGAAGTAACTGTACCACCTGAAGAATCAAAAGGTAAATCTGAAACTAATCCTTTCTTAATTTCATCATCATCAATATCACTATACCATATAACATCTGTTGTTGCAATAGCTGTACCTTTTAAATTGGTAGCCGCTTCAATGGCATTATTTGTACTTGTATATAAAATTCCTAAATCACTTATTGCAACTGCACCATTATAAGATGTCATGGTTAAACCTGTAGATGCTGTAAGAGTCTTTAAAATTCCTCCTAATGCTATACCACTTATTGTGCTGTTAGCTAATCTGTCATTTTGTATTCCACCTGCAGAAATTCCAAACGCTAGTGTTCCTGATGTTGTAATAGGAGAACCTGAAACAGTTAATCCGTTAGCTCCCGAAGCAGCTACACTTGTAACTGACCCTGAAGTAACTGTTTGTAATGCACCTGTACCGTCAATAAATTGACTTGTACTACCTGCTCCTGCTAATGTTAAAGTTCCTGAACTTGTTACAGGACTATTAGTTACTGTAAATGCTGACGGTGCTGCTAAGCCTACACTTGTTACACTTCCTGAAGGAATAGTAGGGAAAGTTTCTAAAGTACCATCTCCTCTTATATATTGGCTTGTACTACCTGCTCCTGTTATTGCAATAGTACCTGCTCCTGTTATCGGTGAATTAGCTACACTAAATGCTGCCGGCATAGAAACTCCAACACTTGTTACAGTTCCACCACCAATAGCTGCACTTAATTGAGATAAGTTTACAAATTTTACATCATTATCACTCTCATCAGATATCATTACTCTATCTGTTGTTGCTAAAGTTAATAATGTACCATCACCTGCTGCTAATATAATATTGTCAGTACCTGCATAATCAACAGCAACTGTAACGTTGCCTGAAGTTCCTCCTCCGGAAAGACCTGTTCCTGCAGTAACACCTGAAATATCTCCTGTACCATCTAATGAAATCCAAGCTGTACCATTATAGTATTTAAATGTGTTGGATGTTGTGTTATAGATAAATTGCCCTTCATATCCTGCAGGGTCAGATGCGAGGTTTTGAGCTTTTACATTTTGTAACTCATTTGTCGTTAAATCTAGGTTGTTTAAAAATCTAATTGCCATAATTTTTTATTTATTAATTTAAAAATGCTTTGCCTGAAAATGCAGCTGAAAACACTATTGTTAACTGATTTGCATTATTATATGTTACTGAACCAAATCCTACCGCATACGGTGTGTTAGCTGAATCAGTAACAGTAACCGAAGGAAACGAATTTAAATTGTGTGTTATTATCCATGTAGCTGAAGCTACGTTTTGTGGATGAATATACGTTGTCGCCGGGTCACCTTTATATGTTAGCAAAGATATGAAATAATCTTGACTATCTTCAAGACTCCCAAAACCTGTAGCATAGGTAACATCTATGTTCCAAAAATTAGTTTCTGCAACACTTTGAACTGCCGCATCCCATTCAAATAATCCGAAAGTAGAAGGGTCAGAACACTTAGATATTAATACCGTTGACTGTAGTAAAGGGTTAGTATAATATGTACTAACATTTATTGCGTTATTAATTTGTTGTTTGCTTAATTTAAATTGTGTTAAACTACTAAAAGGAACTGTTCCTGTATTTAATGCATCAAAAGTTATTGTGCCGGCTAATCTTACATCACCCGCTTCCATGTCTTTATATTTATATCTTAAAGATTGACTTTGAATCTTATTATATTCATTAATAAAAATTGAAACTGCATTAGCAGAAAAGTTTTTAGTTGCCTGTTGTGCATCTGAACCAATCCATTTATCAGACGGTACTATAGGTGTTGATAAAGGATATGTACTAATTTTTGCCATTTTGTTTTATTTTATTAGCTTTTTCGTATGACCTTCCCCCAAAATATGCTGCAGTAATTGTAATAAGCAACATTTTTAAAAGTTCTTTCCATTCATCGTCAACTGCAAAGTTAATAAATCCTGAGTCAATAAAAATAAGCAATACAGTAGATACAAATAAAAACATTAATGTTATCGGACGAACTGATTTTGAAAGTTTGTTATCGCTTGTCATGTCCGCTTTCCAACGTTCTGTTACATTTTTTTGTTGTTCAGATTCTGCATTAATAAATATTTCTGTCATTTCTTTTTCAAATGCAGCTTTTTCGTCTTTTGTTCTTATAAATTTATCGGCTATTCCTGTAAGAGAGCCTGCAATATCTTTTGCTCCACCCCCAAAAAGTTTTGTTAATATTTGTATCATATTATTTTATATTTAGTTTTACGATTTTCTTTGTAAGCTTTTAAACATTTGTTTCTATTTTCTTCATCACTAACGTATGAAACATGTATCCAATTAGGGTTTGTGTCTGTTCCAAACTCCCATATTAATTGGTCAAAATTTAAATTTTCTTTTATCCAATAATACATTTCTGCATTACTTTTATAACCATATACATCATCAAGGTCAATTGCTTGACCCTTGCAATGCTGTGAGGTACTTACACCTCCAATAGCTTCATTTAAAGAAATAGACCTAAAAAAAGAATTTACTTTTATAGGTCCTCCTCCCCATTCTCTTAATGGTTCAAATATTTTTTCAGCTGTTAACTTCATTGTGTCAACCTGTGTTGGGTTTGGAGTATTGTCTATTAATTTTCTTTTAGCGGTATTAGAATGTATAGCTTCTGCATATGTTATATGTTTGCTTATTTTCATAATCTAAAATTAAATCCTATTGTTGAGTTAAAAATTTCTGTATTCCAAAATTTAGTATATTCACCTTCTACAAATATACCTAATTTAGAAGTAAGATTCCATCCCATAATTAATCCAAATTGATAATCTTCCCATTGTTCTAATTCTGAATCTTCTTTTAATCCACCTACTCCCCAATTGTTTCTATTTAAATAACTAAAAGCTTCATCACCTTTAAAATATTTATGATAAGGAAGTATGTAATTTGCATAAGCATGCATCCACATTTTTTCATTATAAGTATAAAAATCAGCTCCTACGATTGGAGCTATCTCAGCAAAATCATCTAGTAAATCCCATTGCTCTCTATTAAATCTATTCATTAAATCAGCAAAAACTGTTTCACGAAATTCTAAATCTGTATTAGCTACAATATTTCCTTCAGAGTCAACCCATTGCCAATCTTGCGTTTGATTTCCTGATTCATCTGTTAATGTATAAAACACATCATCATATCCATATTGAAATCCTAAACTGTACCAAACGTTTGCAGCATACTCATATGAATTTCCTTCAGGGTCAATATATTGTGTTGTTTCATTTAACCAAATTTCTACAGGATTATATCCAAAAGCTTGTTCATGTGTACGAGCAATAACTCCTGCAGATATACTAAACTTTTTACCAATAGGTAAACGAGCTCTTATCTCTGCCGAACTGTATTTAAATCCTACGTTACCCTCTTCTCTTGATTCTATTTTAGCAATGTGATGCTTACCTGTATGCCTAAGAAAGTAACGATGGTTTGTAAATACCTCACCTCTCTCTCTTTCTTTTTCCCAATGAAACATATATTCAAATCCACTAAATGCAGCAGTAGGAGCTGACAATGCTACGTTTTTTTCTGTGCCATCATAATAAGCTTTCTCTTTATTCTCATAATCAAAACGAGCAATACGTCTTAAACCAAAACCATATCGATAATCAAAAGGGTCATAAGTAGTTGCGTCTTCAACAACAGGTACATCATATAAACTTCCGCTAGGATTTGTTCTTACAACGTAATCTATACTTTGTTTTTGATAAGGATTGTTTATATTTCCTGCAACATAAAAAGTTCCATATTGTAAAAAATCATCATATACTTTTTTAAACAATTTTTGTTTTCCTAAAGCTTGAGGTTCTTGCGCTTGTAAATTAAATGTAAATATTGATAATATTGATACTATAATTATATACATAATTGCATTAAGTGAAAATTTTTCTGTTTTTTGTTTTCTATTCATAACTTAAAATTTACTTTTTATTATTTTATTTATATGTAACTGTATGGTGTCAAGTGTATTTTCCGGTAATTGTAATGTAATATCACTTTCTATTCGTATAATAATTTTTCTATTATGATACAAGATAACAGTTGGTAGATAAACTATGTTATCTTTTTTAAATAATTCGGGATGGTCAGTTAAATATAGACAAATTTGGTCAGTTCCTTCAAGCTCATCAAGATTTATTTCTGCGGCTTTTACAAAACTAGCTGTGTATTGTATTACTACAATTCCATCTTTATATTGTGCATGTGCGGTAGAAGTAAATAGAATTAATAAGAATATCCATAGTTTCATTTCTTGCTGATTTCATATAGACGAGCATCCATTTTGTCTAATTGAGATTTTATTTCGCTAACGTCTTCTTTAATAGAAGACATATCAGACTCCACTTTTTCAATGGTTGCTCTGATTATTTGGTCTTTATAAGAAAATTCTATCTTGGTTATTTCAGGTTCAGGCAGTTGTGCTGCATGAGCTATATCAGCTTTTAATGTAAAATACATAGTAGCAAGTGAGACGGTGAAGCCAACAATCATTGCAATTGTTTTTAAATCTAATGTTACGTTAGTTCCTTCACCAATTTTAGTTGCCATTAATTACATGCTTTTATAAACGTAACTAAAAGTTACATCGTTTGACCAAGTATTTGATTGTGTGTATATCATTTTATTTATTTTTTTACCAAAGAGCTATAAGTCTTTGATTAACTATTGCAGGAGTAGCATATACTTGTACAATTTGTACAGGTAATACTTCACCTACAGGAAAATTATTAAATATTATATCTTGACCTCCAACAGTTTTTACTTTTATATTAACATATCTTGGGTCATCTGTTCCTGCCGCTGATTGGTCAACATCCTGTTTTATTGATGTAGTTGTTCCCACATACAACAAGCATCCTTGAGCTTGTGATGGGTCTGCACCTCCGCCTTGTGGAGGATTAGCTGCATATATTTCATAGTCTTCATTAGCAGTTAAAAAGATGTCATCTGATAATCCAACATTTTGGTCATTTAATACTGACGATACTGTTGTTATTTTTAAAGTATTTCTATTAATTACAATGTCTCCAATTGAAACATTGTATTTAGATACAAATCCTTCACCATAAATATCATATGCTTTAGCTGTACCTACTGCAGGAGCAACTAATAATGCATCAGAAATAGAAGCGTTAGGACTTTTTACACCACTAACAACATGGTCTGACAAATCTGTCACATTAATAATAAAGTTTCCTTTTTTAACAAACTTACCTGAACCTACTATTCCTCCTGCTTGAGCTTGAGTAGAGTTTAAAATAAAATTCTCTGAAGAATCTATTAACTCTCCTGCTGCTGCACCATCTGTAGTTCCTTGCCATATCTTAGGCGTTAAAACAGAATCCACTAACTTATTTGTCGCAGCTGCTGTTTGTGCACCTTTAACAATTAAATGAGCCGGCTTAGGAATGTATATAGTATCACTTGGAACTATTTCTAAAGCAGTCATCCCGCTAATCATGTTTTTTAAATACGACATTTTATATTATTTATTTATTAATAACTTTTAGACTTGACTTTCAACCCTTTTTTCTTAGCAACTTTTTTCTTAGATGCTTTTCCTTTTGGTGCTGCTCTACGCATAATTATTTTATTTAGTTATTAAAATGTTGCTATATCTGCTTTCTTCCAAGTGTTTGTTGCTACACATACATAAATTGCATCTGATGCAAATCTAATGTCTCCTGTTACTCCTGCTGCTGTAGCTGAAGCCGGTGCAGTTTCTATTGCCGAAACACCAAATGTAGGTGACTTAACTGCTGTACTAAATACTGCTCCATCAGCGTCTAATGACATTTCATCATTAACGCCTAAGTTGCCACTTCTTGAAATTTTAAATTTATTTGAATCTCCTCTGTCAATTCCAATAGAAATATCTGCTTGTCCTTGAGTTTCAAATGAAATTTTTGCATCTGCGTCAGCTCCTGTATTTTGATTGTGAATTAATAATCCGATTGCTACGTTTCCTTTATCTTGTTGTAAGTTGATACCTAATGGGTTTTCTCCTGTACTATCTCCTACTAGAAGGTTTCCTGATGCTACCATATCTACTGCTGATACATTTCCACTAAATGCTCCACCTACGCCTGATACGTCTCCACTAAATGCTCCACCTACACCTGCTACGTCTCCACTAAATGTTCCATCTACACCTGATACATTTCCACTAAATGCTCCACCTACACCTGATACGTCTCCACTAAATGCTCCACCTACACCTGATATATTTCCTGAAGCAGCTACATCTACAGCTGATACGTTTCCACTTATAGTACAGTCACCTGAACTTGTAAGAGCAGCACATTGTACTTCTCCGGTTAAGTTCATATCACCTGTTACAGTAATTAATGCTCCTGCTTCTGCCATAATAGAATCAGTCAAGGTATTAGAATCTACCCATTTGGATATTTTCCCTGCTGTTCCTGAACCGTCAACCCCACCACCAACTACGACAGTATCTAGGATATCTTGCATTGTAAATATTGTTCTTTGTGCATTCAATGATGCTGAACCTCTGTTTTCTGTATCAACAGTAGATTTTACTGTATGAAATTTTTGACTGCTTGGTATTGTTGCCATTTTTTTTACTTTTATTGTTAGTTATAAATTTTTTTTATAAGGAAAAACTCTATTTAAGCTATCCTTTTTTTTTGTACATCCACAGTCGGTTCCTGTTGCTTGTGAAATTTTATCCACAACCTTTTTAATTCCGGTAGCTGTTGTAACTTTTTCTATTGTATCTCCCAATCCTCTTGAGGGTTCATTCCATTTCATACTACAAAGATAAACAATTTTTTTTATTGCTCTCGTTAGTTTATTGTGTGTATCTTTTGACCATTTGGTATTATTGCCATATTTTTTTATTTTTTACAAGTACATAATTTATTTGGACAACTTTCAACATTAAATGATATTTTTAATAATAAAAAATTCCAAAAACATTGAAAATTACACCATAAAAAACTAATTTTATTTCCTAACCAAACTAAAGCTTTTCCCATTACTTTTTAATTATTCTTGAATTAGAACCTAAATGTTTTTCATATTTCATAGAATGGTCTCCACCGTAAGCATGTCCTCCTTTTTTAGACATTCCTTTGGATTCATCTCTTCTACTTTTCATACTTTGTTTGTGAGAACCTTTATGTCTCATACCTAAAGACTCATCTAATCTTGAATTATAACCTTGTGCCATGTTTTCTTTTTTATATTATTAATTAAGCATTTCTGTTTCTTCTTCCTGCTTGAGCTTTTCTTTGCATTCCTTTTTTACCGTATTTATTTACGCCAATAGAATAAGCAATTCTTTTAGCTGCTATCTCAGACTTTCCTTGAGACACTAATTTTTTTACTAATTCTTTAAACTTGCTCATTGCAATAATTTATTTTACAAAGATACTATTATTTTTCTATATTGTTTTAACACTTCCATCTACGTCTTGCTTGCCTAATTCTAGAATTAGGGTCATTTCTTGTTTCAGCACTACTCTTCTTTAATTGACCTAAACTTCTTGCACAATAAGACTTTCTTCTCTTCGCTGACTTACTACCTGCTTTTACTTTTCCTGTAACAGCTGTCTTTAATTTAGAACCGGGATTTGCTTTACGATAAGCAGCAACCCCTTTCTTTGTCATTCCTGCTCCTTTTTTTGTAGGTCTATAGTTTGCGCCTTTACCTTTCGTGGTCTTTCTTATAGCCATTACTTTTTGTTATGCGTATATCCTTTTTTCTTTAAAGCTAAATGTTGTTTCATTGTAGAAGCTTTTTTAACTATACCTGTTTTACTGTACATATTATGTACTTTAAATTTTTTTGCCATTATTTTTTTTTCTTTGGTACACAGTTAGGTACAGACTTTCCGCCCTTTTTTTTCATTCCGTAGGCAACGAATCCTTTCCAACAGGGATTCTTCATTTTTTTTGTTCTTGCCATAATTATGCTTTTCTAGTTCTTGCACTTCTATTTCTTATTGAACCTCTTACTCTTGATTTTGTATCTCCTATACTTCTAAGACCTGATACTCTTTGTTTAGTATTTTTGTTTTGATTAAGAGATGACAAATTTATTGGTTTAGTTGATTTATCATTAACAGTATTATCTTTGTCTTTGTCTTTGTCTATTTGTTGTGATTTTAAATAATTAGCAATAAGTTCTGAAAAATTATTATCGTTATTATCGTTACTTGTTTTAGTGTTTTCAGTTTTATCTGACATAGTATAGTTTTTATTGTTACTTTTGAACAAAGATACAAATTTAATTAAATGCAAAAAGACTATTTAAAATATTGGAGGGTTGTTCGTTATTTTGTAAAATCAAAATATAAAATATCTACCGGCGAATTAGACATGCTTTTATTTTTATATTCAGAAAAATATTTTGGTAAAGATAAATTTAAAGAGTATGATGAATTATTAAGTTGGAATGTAAATCGTTTTGACCAACTGCTCAAACGAGGTTGGATAGAAGTCTTTCGCAAAAGAGTAGGTAAAAATAAAACGCTTTACAGTTTAAGTTTTAAAGCAAACAGAATGATACATTCTATTTATGAAAAATTAGAAGGCGGAGCTATTCCTGAATCTCCTACATCAAATCCTATGTTTAAAGGTAATGTGACTTATACAGACAAGATATATCGTAATCAAATAAAAGAGATGAACAAGGTTATACAACAACAACAACGTCTTGCTCCCGAATAATAGTACAAGCTGTGCCTTCAAGCACCATTTGATATCCTGCACGCTTGTCATAGTATATTATATCATTACTATTAATTGACTTTACTTCTGTGCCGGGAGTTATAACTTTAGCTTTTTTATATCTAAATTGGTCAGCGTCATGTTCAGACAATAATAATCCTGACTCTGTCTTTAGTTCTTCTTTAATGTTTTCTACTATAAGGTATTTATTAATTGCTATCATTTGATTCATATGTTCTTGCCATTGTTATAATAGCGTTAGTAGATAATATAGTTATTGCTACAGAAACTGCATTTTGTAAAGCGTTCTTAGTTACTTTCATTGGGTCAATGATTCCCATGTCAATCATATTTCCATGTACTTCGTTCTTAACATCATAGCCTACTCCATTATGTTTATTAATTGGATATTTTTCTTCTATGGTTGCTCCTGCGTTTTCTAGTATTTGTGAAAGTGGTGCAGATAATGCACCATATAAAATTGCGTCAGCAATTTTATGTGAATTTTTTTCTTTTTTTGATATGTATGCAGAACCAATATCATACAATGCTACTCCACCACCCGGTAAGATACCTTCTAATAGTGCGGAACGTACAGCACAGACTGCATCATCTACCCTGTCATAGAGTTCTTTTTGTTCAATGTCGGTTTGACCTCCTACATATATAACTCCAATACCACCGCTTAATGATGCTATACGAGATAGTATAAAATCTTTGTCATTTTTATTTGAAGCATTTTCATGTGCTTGCCACAATTGTAAAACTCTCTTTCCTACTTTAGCAACAGACTCAGTTGATTTAATTAATATACTAGACTCTTTACCAATTATACATTTATCAGCATGACCTAAGTCACTAAACGAAATTAATGATAAGTCATCACCTGTTTTTTCAGAAAAGTAATTTGCTCCAACCGATACTGCAATATCTTGCATAAGCTCATGTTGTTTGTATCCAAACTGTGGAGGACCTATAACACAAACTTGTAAACCATTCTTGACTACGTTTGCTGCTAAAGTATTTACAACATTAATAGACATAGGTGCAATAATTAATAATTTCTTTTGCTCATTAATAATTGGCTTTAGTATATTCTCTATTGATAATACGTTTGATATCTCTGCATCACTTACTAAGACATGTACGTTATCTAATATACACTCGTCTTTCTTTTGATTATTAATAAATAAAGGCGATGTCCACCCTCTCTCAATTTTAATTCCGTTTGTGGTCTCGCTATAAGTGGTACTTGAATCCGATTTCTCTACAGTAACTATTCCGTTTTTACCAACCTCCTTATATGTATCAGCAATAACTTTACCAATTACTTTGTCATTGTTCGCAGATATAACAGCTACATCAAGTAATCTTTTATTAGTAATTTTTTTTGAAACCTTTTTTAAATTGTCTATTACTACCTCAGTTTCTTTTAATACCTCTTTTAATACCTCCGCTCTGTTTGTGGTATCATCCATTAAGGCATCGCCTTGCTTAACTAATGCTTCAGTAAGAACAATAGCAGTAGTTGTGCCATCACCCGCAGAGGTTGCAGTATTATCCGCAGCCTGCTTCATCATACGAACCGCAAGGTTCTCAACAGGGTCTAATAAATCTACAGCTTTAGCTACGGTTACTCCGTCTTTAGTTACGGTTAACCCGCCTGTTACATATTGTGATTCGATGAGGACTGTATTCCCTCTAGGACCTAATGTGCTTTTAACTGCGTTTGCGATTTGTGTAATTCCGGAAATAAGCTTTGCTCTTCCGTTTTCACCAAAGGATAATTCTTTGGGATTAAAGCCTGATGGCATGTTGATTTGATTCATAGTAGATTGTATTAAATTTAAACAAAGATAAAAAAAAGAATTAAGACTTGTGTCGTTATGTTGTTTTTTGTTTTACTCTACTCTCTCTCTCTATTTTTATTAAACGCATATATTAATTTTTTATTGCAGTTGCTTTTTCAAATTAACATTTCAACATTTATTTTTATAACTTATTGATTTATAATTATTTATCAATTTAATAATCAACATTAAATTAACACAGTATTGTTATTATATAACATAAAAAAAGAGGATTAATTAAAATCCCCTCTCTTCATCAACACACTTACTAATCAATCACTATACTTTAATACTCATAAATGTTTCTGTCTCCATCCATTCTCATCTTAGCTCTTTCAATTCCGTCAGCTATACAATCTATTTTGTATTGTTTTTTCATTTGCTGTCTATACATTGCAGCTTGAGCAATTCCTGTAACTCCGTCAGGTCTTGCATTTATCTCACGACCATTTTTTATATATAGTCCTTCAACATTATTTGAGATTTTATTATCTCTACTCATTTGTTTGTAAGGTTTTCTCATCACATTTTGTTTTCTGTAAAGATACAAAAAAAATTGTAAGATATGTGTAGTATTTAGACTCCCCCCCCTCACACGCAATCACCCGACAAAAGAAAACTCAAAAAAAAAGTTGACCCCCCCTGAAGATTTAAATGTTTACGTTCAGATTTTTTAGGAAAACGCCTGACCCCTGTCACCCTCTACCCCTCCCCCCCCTGTACACCTACTGCTCTACGTTTGTCGTACCACATACCCACACACACACACGCATACACGCCTACCTTCCCCCTATTATATCCCTATATGAATCTTATAATATCATAACAAGCTAAGAGATATAAGAGTGCATCCCCTCAACGTATCTTTGACATAAATAAATCGTAGTGAAATGTACTAAGCTAACACGCTAGTTATCAATGAGTTACAATATCAATTAATAAATAGACAATAAATTATACTAAAATTGTACGATAATTCAAATAATTGTTGTAGTATTGCATTATATTACTAATTAAGGTAGTATAAACCAAAACTATATAATATGAAAAACAATAAAATAATAGCAGAGTTTATGGGTGTTGGTAAGCACTACGAGGCACAGAGCAGTAATCCATTTAACCAATACCACCAATCTTGGGATTGGCTAATGCCTGTAATAGCAAAGTTAGTGCAGAATTTTGGAAGTGGTTGGAAATTTGAGCAAGGATACGACTTAAATGTCAGATACAAAGAAGTAGTAAAGTTTATTAAACAAGAAAACGAAGATAAATTAAATAAATAAAAAACATTATGAAAAAATTCAAAAAAATCAACGTCTTTGAAGCTGTCAACAAACAGGTTACAGATGGGTTAAAAAAATCAGGGATGTCTTGGTTCAAGGCTTGGACAGACTCAAACGGAAACATTCAAGACCCTATTAACAGATGTACTAAGAGAGGTTACAACGGAGTAAACATCTTTATCTTAAACGCTACAGCATCTATAGAAGGTTATCCATCTAACGAGTGGGTTAGCTTTGCTGAAGCTAAGAAATTAGGCAGTAACGTTAAGAAGGGAGAAAAGTCAACTATGATAGTATATTGGAACATCGCTTACAGAGTAGAAGACAAGTGGTTTCCTAATCTAACTGCACTAAACAAGGCAGGTTATACGGAAGAAGATGCTAAAAAATTATTTACATTAAAACAATTCAGAGTATTTAATATTGCACAATGTGATAATTTAGAAGCGTGTAGAGAAATACCAACAGAGAGTGAAGATAACCTTGACATTCAACCAATAGAGTCTGCTGAAGCTATTGTAAACGGATACAAGAACGCTCCTAAAATTGTAGAGAGACCACAAGATTCTGCTTACTATACACCTTCAAGAGATACCATCACAATGCCGACTAAAGAGCAGTTTGTTGAGCGTACCTCGATAGATGATTTCTATAAGGTTTTATTTCATGAGATGATTCATTCAACAGGACATTCATCTAGATTAGATAGAAAACTTGTAGGTGTTACAGCTGACAAAGTTTCTTATTCAAAAGAAGAATTGGTTGCTGAGATTGGTGCAATGTATTTAACTTCGATTGCCCACCTGAATCCTAAAGACCATGAGAGACAGAGTCAAGCGTATATCAACGGATGGATTAAGTTCATTAAATCTAGTCATGAAAAAGCATTGATATCAGCAATGACCAAAGCAAGACAGGGTGTTGATTTAATCCTTAAATAGCAGACTATCCTGAGCATGATACCAAACTGCTCCTGTCCACAAGTGAGTGCTTGTGCTGATGAGTTCAAAAGAACGAAACAGAAATATTAAATTAATAAATAACATTATGTACACAAGAGAACAATTAAGTAAAATGACAACTGAAGAATTCTTAACAGCTATGGGTTTTGAGATTCAAATCGGCAATATTTGGAATCGGTCAGCAGACAAATACGCATGGACAGAGACTTCAAAAGATGGTTATGATTTGTATGTACTATCAGACAATAATTCTAATCCTAGCATCTGTGATGACATTCATTATGATGAATACGGATTCATTGATAGCTTCAAAGAATACATTCAACACTCCTGTTATGGTGAAGAAACAATCGCTATTGAAGAACACCTTTTAGAAGATGTAGATGCATTATTCGATGAAGATGAAATGTTTGATATTGCAGTTAAATTAGACAAAGCAGAGGAAGAAGAATTTGAAGAGGAAGTTACAGAGTGATTTGGTAGTTTCGTTTATTTTTCGTACATTGCAATATCCTGAGTAAGATACTAAACTACTCCTGTTTCGAGATGAGTGTCTCGACTGATGATTCCAAAAGGATGAAACGGAAACTTAAATTAAATAACATTATGAAAAAATTACACATTTATTTTATGAACGGATTTACATTCTTAATTGCTTTAGGAGTGTTGGTCATGGTAGCCAATGTATTAGTACACATACTAAAAACAGACTTGATTTTTCTAGGAGACTTCCTAGCGTGGATGATTGGAGTAGGTGTCTTTGTTGGTTCTAGCTTTTTAGTATTAGGATTATTAATAGAAAACCACAAACAAGATTTAAAAGAACTTAAAAACTAAACAATGGCTAAAACACAATTAGATGATTTAAACGACAAGATAAAAAACTTAAACTCTTTAAGGATACTTGCAGAGGGAGATGAAAAACTTCTTGCTCAAATACAAAACCTCATCGACAAAACAATATCAACCAAACTTTGGATAACTTAAAAATAAATAACTATGGAAAATATATTGCAAAATTTACAGAAATTAAAAGACAACACAAAACAATCTAGAACACATTCAATTGTTGATGAGATTAATGAAAAACTAACACATTTAAAAAACCTTAACAAATCTAAACTTGAATGGTACAATAATTTTGTCGATTTCGTTGAGGAATATGATGATGGAATTTATAACGATGCGTGTGAATACGCTGATAAAATCAAAGAAGATGAAAATTAAAATACAACAACGAAGTGTCTACCACAAATTTGCTGAGGTAGAAATAGAGATTCCGAATGACATCAACGAAGATGAAATTGTTGATTACCTACATGACAACGAAAATAAATGGACAGATAAAATTGATGATCAAATTATATTTGCTGATTATGAGTTTGGTTTTGGTACAGATTCAGATGCCAATCATCATAACAATTCATTTTTCAATGAGCCTGAATCAGAATCTGAATGGAGATATGATTGTCCACAATTAAAAACAGGAGGGCATTTATAACGGATAGCATGGTGCAAGGGAGGTTCGATTCCTCCCTATCCACAATAGCAATATTGCTAGAATTAAAATTAAAAATTATGAAAGTAAAAGAATTAATTGAAAAATTAAAAAAACTCCCACAAGATTTACCTGTAAGAACAGAGAATAAAGATTTTAAGGGAGAGAATGAATGGGTTGATAATGTGGAATATTCAGAAACAGGTCAATCAGGATATGAAATAGAAGGCGAAGTTAGACTAACAACATCTTTATAATAATAAATAAAATCAAAAACAAATGGAACAAATAGAAATAGTGTATTTTTTACTTGGAATACTTTTAGGATTACAAACTGCAATGTTAATAACGCAAAACAAAAACAAATAAAAATGAACAATAAAATTTTTACAATGTATTTGAATCAAGTAAAAGAAAATAAAAGATTGCGTAAATTTGTAAAACAACATACTGAATCAAAAAAGAAAATCTTTAACGATTGGAGCAATATAGAAAAAAAATTAATAGATGGTCAATGGTGGGTTAAATCCAAAGATGCATTAAAATAAACAAACTATGAATATATTAAATCAAGATGTGCTTAATGAGAAGCTACAAAAGAAACCAAACAAATCTTACATACAGAAGGTTCAACAATTTAATTGTGCAACTAAGCCAATGTCGTTTTCTAAATTTAAAGAAACAGGCAGAAAAATAAAAACATCTGTATACCTTAAAAATTATTATAAATCTGACATATCAATAATTGATATGGGATTGTCAATTGAAAAAGATGCGTCATCTGTACATAGATATGTAGGAGGTTTTTCAATTCAAGAATTAGGCAAACAATTTTATATAAGATATCATAATAACTTTAAATCTTACAAAACTAAAAATGAAGCTGAAAAAGATTTATATGCTTTTGCATCTGAATTGATTGTCTTTTCATATGCTAACGACCCAACTAATCAATCATAAATATGAAACAAAAAAATCCTAACGAAGAAAAAATTAAAGAAGTATCAGCAAAAGTATATCATATGTTATTAGAAAAAAATACTGCTTATGGTAATTCTGCATTAACTCCTGTCAACATATTTGCTAAAGGAAATGCTATAGAAGGAATCTCAGCTAGAATAGATGACAAATTATCTAGAATAAAAAACAGAGGATTGTCTGATGCTACAGAAGACACCTTATTTGATTTATGTGGATACTTAATTCTGTTAATTATTGCTAGAGAAAATTTGCACAAGAAATAAACTATTATTATATTTGTAGTTCATAATGTTGGTTAGTAGAGGGGTAGCATTAAGGAGTCAATTATAGACTTAACTTAAAATACCCCTTACTAATTCCAATACAATCAAATTCAATGAATTATAAAAAAACTATATTTAATCAATATGCAGACAGGGTCTGTATTGCACACAATATTTCTACAAAACAATTATTCACTAAAGACAAAACTAAACATATAGCTGATGCAAGGCATATGCTTTATTATCTATGTATAGAAAGACCAATGCGTATAGCATACATAGAAACTTTTATGAAAGAAAGTGGATATAATATTACTCATTCATCTATTATATATGGGTTTAAAAAAATACAACAAAACAAATTAAAGGATAACGATTTTAAAGCTATCGTTAAACAAATAAAAGAATGTGTTACTCTTTAGAAGAAATATTTGAACAAGCTAAAAATGACCACTATACAGCTTCATTAGATGGAGATGGAAGTGAAGCTAAAATATTGTATGGAATCAGGATTGAAAGAATATACCTGTCAGGACAAATTTCTATTCATAATACAACTAAAGGAGGAGACTATTATACTCTAGTTGAAAGCGATGCAATAAAAATTTTTAAAGAAAAAGGATGGAGATATGGAGTTTTTTCATTAGCTTTGTCTAATTATCGTTCAAAACTAGATATAATAGAACGTAAAATACGAGAGGAAGTGAATACTCGTAAGAACGCAAAACATATTCAAAGTTTAAAATCAAATAGACAGAGAATATTAAATCGTTTTTCAAAAGTTTCACATAAGTTAAATTCAATTAAATAAATATTATGAAATTAAAAACAATTAAGATTCAAGGTAAAGATTACGTTGAAGTACATGAAAGAATAAAGTATTTCAGAAACACTTACAAAGACTTTTCATTAGTCACAGAGATAATTGACAAAACAGAAAAAAGCATATTACTAAAAGCAATTATTACTAATGAAGCAGGTAAAATTATTGCAACAGGTTTAGCTGAAGAAATCAAAGGTGTAGGTTTTATAAATAAAACATCGCACATTGAAAATTGTGAAACTTCAGCATGGGGTAGAGCTTTGGCTAACTTTGGAATCGGAATAGATTCAGGAATAGCTTCTGTTCAAGAAGTTAAAAATGCAAAAAACCAACAAGATTATTTAGCAACTGCTCCTAAAGTAAAACCTGTAGTTAATAAAGAAAAAAGAGATATAGATATTCCTATGTTTTTAAAATGGATAGCTTCATTAAGTGAAGAAGATAAGAACATGAAGTTTGTAGTTAAATATTTAGATGATAATTATTATAACTACACACAGGAGCAGGTAAAATCTTTAATAAAAAGCTAATGGATATACTAGAACAACTTAAAGATGACCATGAATATTACAATGGTATTGGTAAAAAGTATTTATCTAATTCTAATATTGGTCAGCTATTAAAACACCCTGCTCTATTTCAAAAAAATGAAGGAGATAATAAAAATTTTCTTGCAGGTAGATATTTTCATCAATTAATATTAGAACCTCAAAAAGCAAAAGAGTTTCCAATCATTGATGTATCATCTAGAACAACTAAAGCATACAAAGAAGCAAGTATTGATGGTAATATGTTATTACTACAGCGAGAAGCTAACGAGATAAAATCATGGGTTGAGACAATAGATTCAAATAAACACTTTGCTTCTTTAATATATGACCCTGCTAATGAGTATGAAGTTCCTGCTGTAGCTGAATTACATGGTAATTTATGGAAAGGCAAAGCTGATATAATTACTAAAGATTATGTTATAGATTTAAAAACATCTAGTGATAGTTTTAAATTTAAACGTAATAGTTTTTATTATAACTATGATAGCCAAGCATATATATACCAACAGCTGTTTGGTAAACCTGTAAAGTTTTTAGTGATTGACAAGAATTACAAAGTTTTATCATGGTGGGATGTTAGTGCTGAAGCATTAGTAAACGGAGAAGAGAAAGTAAAAAGAGCAACTGAAATTTATAACAAATATTATTCTGATGACGCAACTGAAAAAATTAGTGAGTTTTTTGTGGAAGATTTTATCTAAACACATACCTAAAAAAACTTCAAAAAATACTATTATGTGGATGGAAGTTCCAATGTCTTGTAATAGTGTAGAGCATAAAAATGATATTATGATATCTACAATTAATCACATGGAACAAAATATAAAAATAAAAAAATTATGAGCAAAGAAAAGTATGTACACAAGGCAGGTTCAGGAAGTTTGTTTAAGAATCAATACAAAGATTCTTCTTCAAAACCTGACATGGTAGGTTCTGCTACAACATTAGATGGTAAGGTTGTAGAATTAGCAGGATGGACTTCAACAACACAAGCAGGAGAAAAATACGTTAGTATTAAAATGTCTCCTCCTTATGTAAAAGAAGAAGGAGCATCAGCTAATTTAAAGAAAGAAGAAACATCAAATGTAAATACAGATTTACCTTTTTAAATTTGTTTATATTCATTGAAATAGGAGGAGAAATCCTCCTTTTTTCAGCTTTTTTCTGTGTTGAAATGCTAGAAATTTAGCTTTCTATAGAGCTATAAGGGATATATATAAATATATATTATTTTTTTGTTCTTATATGAATATAAATATAACATTTTCAACACTATGACTGATAATCAACCAATTATACAAATTAAATCAACACAAAATCAACATAATTATGACACATAAAGTAACAATCTTCAAAAATATTAAAGAAACCATTGCTCCTTACCATGTAGAAATAGATATTATACTTAACAGAATAAGGGAAGGCTCTGATTCTAAGGCACTTGTACAACAAATTAGAAAACTTAAAAAAAAATCCGAAAGGAATGAAATAAAAAAACTTTTACCTGCTATTTGTTTTTCAGGTGTATTCAACAAACGTACAGACTCATCTATTGTTCAACATAGTGGGTTTATTTGTCTAGATTTTGATGGTTACCCTAACTTTAAGACACTAATGCAGGATAAAGAAAGTTTATCTAACAACAAATTTGTTTATGCTGTATTCATATCTCCATCAGGAAATGGATTAAAAGTTTTAATAAAAATTCCTGCTGATGCAGAAAACCACACTAAATATTTTAATTCATTAGATAAATATTTTAGTTCTGAATACTTTGACAAGACTTGTAAAAATATTTCAAGAGTTTGTTATGAATCTTATGACCCTATAATTTTTATAAATAAAAACTCAAAACTTTGGGATAAAATTGAAGAAGAGGAATATTTAGAGCTTAATGTAAATAAAGACCCTCTAACAATTCCTATTACAGATGAAAATAAAATAGTAGATATACTATTAAAGTGGTGGACTAAAAAATATCCAATGTCATCAGGACAAAGAAATCAAAACACTTTTGTTCTAGCTTCTGCTTTGAATGATTTTGGAATTAATAAAAGTTTAGCATCATATGTTCTTGGACAATTTAGTACAAAAGATTTTACAACTAGAGAGATAGAAAGAACAATAGATTCTGCGTATTCTAATACAGCTAATTTTGGAACTAAAATTTACATGGATGAAGACAAAGTAAATTCTGTAAAAGCAAAATTAAGAAGAGGTGTATCAAAAAAAGAAATAAGAAACCAACTAGAAGAATCAAATTTAGATTCTAAAATTATAGATTCAGTATTAAACAAAGCAGAAGAATCTAATAATAATCAAACTTTTTGGGTTAAAAACGATAAGGGAACTATAAAAATAATACATGTTTTATTTAAAGAATACTTAGAAGATAATGGGTTCTATAAATTTTGTCCTGAAGGTAGTAAAAATTACGTTTTTGTTCGAGTACAGAACAACCTTATAGACCATACTACTGAAAAAGAAATTAAAGATTTTATATTAAGTGGACTAATTGAGTTAGATGATTTATCTATATATAATTATTTTGCAGACCAAACAAGATTCTTCAAAGATGAATTTCTTACACTTTTATCTTCTGTAAATATATATTTTATAGCTGATAGTAAAGATACCTCGTATTTGTATTACAAAAATTGTGCTGTTAAGATAACTAAAAGTTCATTGACTATGATAGACTATATTGATTTAGGTGGTTTTGTTTGGAAAGACCATGTTATTGATAGAGACTTTAATGAATGTTTAATTGATAATTGTGATTATAAAAAATTTATAGAAAACATATGTGCAAAAAATGAAAGCAGAATAAAATCTATGGAATCTACAATTGGATTTCTAATGCATGGATATAAAAATTTATCATTTTGTCCTGCTGTAATTCTTAACGATGAAGTTATTAGTGACAATCCTGAAGGAGGAACAGGTAAAGGATTGTTTATGAATGCGTTATCACATATGAAAAAATTAGTAACTATTGATGGTAAGAGTTTTGCATTTGAACGTTCTTTCGCATATCAGTTAGTTTCAGCTGATACACAAATTTTGTGTTTTGATGATGTAAAAAAATATTTTGACTTTGAGAGGTTGTTTAGTTTAATTACTGAAGGTCTTACGCTTGAAAAGAAAAACAAAGATGCAATAAAAATTCCTTTCAGTAAATCTCCTAAAATTGCTATTACAACTAACTATGCTATAAAGGGAGCAGGTAATTCATTTGCAAGAAGAAAGTGGGAATTAGAACTACATCAGTATTATACAAAGTCATTTACTCCTCTTGATGAATTCGGAAAATTAATGTTTGGTGATTGGGATGAAGATATGTGGTGTGAATTTGACAACTATATGATTAAATGTTTACAGCTGTATTTAGAAAACGGATTAATGCAATCTGTATTTGTAAACTTAAAAGTTAGACAGCTTTCAGCTGAAACTTCGCATGACTTTATTGAATGGTGTGGATTAATTACAGGGCATGAACCTAACGATTTACTAAGAACACATGTATCTATTCGTAAACAAGATTTATATTTTAATTTTATAGAAGAGAATCCTGATTATGGACCTAAAGCTAAAATGACCATATCAAGAACTAGATTTTACAAATGGCTGACAGCTTATGCGATTTTTAAACAAGGTGTTCCTCCTGAAGAAGGAAGAGATGCGGCAGGAAAATGGATAAGATTCAGAACTAAACATGAACTAGAATACAATTCTAAAATTGATATATAATGGATGAAGATGAAATGGTACACCAAGCCATGATAAATTCATATAATTTAATTATTAAAGATATCTATATAGATGTTAAAAAAATAGCAACAGATGGATGGTTTGCACATGATGTCAATAATCCATTAAAAAAAGAAGTATTACAAAATTTGTTAGAATACTTTATGGAAGTAGAAGATTATAATAAATGTCAAGACATAAAAATTGTGTTAGACAATTGGACAAAAAACAAATATAGAAAAATTTGAATGCTAGAGCTTAGACCTTATCAAAAAACCATTATAAAAATTGGTAAGCAAACCCTTCTAACAAGGGGTTTTGTTTATCTTGCTATGGAGGTAAGGACAGGGAAAACATTAACAAGTTTAGGTATTGCTAGTAAAGTAAATCCAAAAAATGTTTTGTTTGTTACTAAAAAAAAAGCTATTTCAAGTATTGAAAGTGATTATAAACTTTTAAATCCCGGTTATAAATTATTAGTAATTAATTATGAAAGTCTTCACAAAATTCCAAATACTAAATGGGATGTAATTGTTTGTGATGAAGCTCATTCTATGGGAGCTTTCCCTAAACCAAGTAAAAGAGCAAAGCAAGTAAGCCAATTAATAAAGAAGTCAAAACCAATGGTGATTTTATTATCAGGAACACCAACACCTGAGTCTTTTAGTCAGATGTATCATCAAGTCTATGGAATACCAAACAATCCATTTTCTAAATATAAAAACTTTTACAGATTTTCTGATGACTATGTAAGGGTAGTAGTAAAACCAATAGGAGGTTTGCAAATTAGAGATTATTCCAAAGGTCATGAAAATATAATTCATAAAATGCAACCTTACACAATAAATTTTTCTCAAAAAAACGCAGGATTTAAAGTAGAAACAATCGAAGAAATTTTGTATGTTAGCTTAAAAGAATCAACTTACGAGTTAGCAAACAAATTAAAAAAACATTTAGTGATAGAAGGAAAAACAGAAATCTTGATGGGTGATACCCCTGTAAAGCTTATGTCAAAACTTCATCAAATTTATTCAGGAACAGTTAAATTTGAAAGCGGCAACTCAATGGTTCTAGACTTATCTAAAGCAAAATTTATTAAAAACAAATTTGCGAATAAAAAGATTGCTATCTTTTATAAGTTTAAGGAAGAACTAAATGCTATTAAGGAAGTTTATGGGGAAACCATTTCAACGGAATTAAGCGTCTTCAAAGAGACAAATAAAAGTATAGCATTACAGATTGTTAGTGGGAGGGAAGGTATTAGTCTAAAGGAAGCCGATGCGTTAGTTTACTATAACATTGATTTTTCTGCCACCTCCTATTGGCAATCGAGAGATAGAATGACAACTAAAAATAGATTAAAAAATAATGTTTATTGGATATTTTCTGACAAAGGAATAGAAAATAAAATATACAAGGCAGTAACTCGTAAGAAGGATTATACTTTAAAACATTTTAAAAGAGATTTCTTAAATTTGTAAATGGAATACAGGGTTATGAAATTCATTAGATTTTTAGTTACATGGATAAGTCAAAACCTTGCAATACCTTTTTGGGTAGTAGGACACATACACTTATCAATCCATAACTACCATGATTTACTAGAAATTATATCATCGGTTAGTATGAATGTTATAGTTTTTATTGGATTTTTAGAAGACTATAGAAAAAACGGATGACTGAACAGCAAATACAAAGTAAAAGAATAAAAGAATTAGAAGCAAAAGGATATTATGTTCTAAAATTAGTTAAGACTAATAAAAATGGAATACCGGATTTAGTAGCAATACCTCCTAACTCTCAAGTTTTGTTTAGCGAGGTAAAGACAGCAAAGGGAAGGCTGTCAACATTACAAAAATATCGATTAAAAGAATTAGAAGAACATGGATGCATCACAGAGGTTTTTAGAGGAGATTGAAGATTTAATTCAAGATGATGTAAGTCATTATGAATATGAAGATGAAGTAGCAGAAGCGTTGAGAGATATGCCGCAAGATTATAGCATACCTATAATAGTTTTATTAGAAGGTAATTTACATCTTCTTCCAAAAGTAGAAGGATATACACAAATGATTTCCGGAGTATTACGATACGAAGAACCATATTTTTTTGAAATTGAATATATAAATCAACCAAATGAATTTCCTATATTTATAGATATTAATCCTATTAAAGTTGATACATACTTAGATTATATTAATTCAAATCAAATTTTAAAACCAAATGAATCAATACTACAAAGAATCTACAAAAGTTAGCATATATAAAAGAATTATAAAACAAGTTTTTAACATTAGTCTAGACACAAAAGGAAGAGTTAGAAATTTAGTAGATGCTCGCATGGTTTTTACAAAATTAATGAGAGATAAAAAAGCAACCTATCAATCTATTGCATTGCATTTAAACCTAAAGAGTCATGCATCTGTCATGCATTACTATAAGTCAATACAATTTTTAATGTTACATGATAAAGAACTTAAAAAAAAGTACGATATGTGTGTGAAATTGTATAATTTAACTGACCCTGCACCTAATATATTGAAGCCTGACGAGTTAAAAAACAGATGTTTGAATTTGGAAGATAAAAATAAATTGTTATCTTTAGAGATAGAGACTCTTAAAAAGCAATTACAAAAAACTTCAAGTCAAGAAGAAAGATTTAAAACTATTTTTGACATAATAAGAACTCGAACAAAACTTAATACAGAAAAGGTAATAGAAAAAAAATTAAATACTATATTCAATGGGATATATGATTAGAAATATGGATTAAATTATGCCTGAAAAAGGAGTAGAGTATGAACGAATGAAACACATCAATTTTGTGATGAACGAAATTCATGACTCTAACAATGAAATATATGAACTCCTTGTTGACCAACAGTATCCCGAATTAAAAACAGAAGTTTTACATAACATTAGAATGTTACGTTCTATATTAGAAAATATGGAAGATGAAATTTAACGAACTTACAGGAGATAAAAGCAATATAGATGAAATCAGACCTCGTCTAAGTGGAAACAAAAGAATTGCATTTGAAAATTTAAACAGAGACGAAAGAAGAATTTTAGTTATAGGAGATTTACATGCTCCCTTTGTTTTAGATGGATATCTAGAGTTTTGTCAAAAAGTGTATGCAAAATTCAATTGCAACCAAGTAATTTATATTGGAGATATTTTGGATAATCATGCATTTTCATATCATGAGCCTGACCCGAACGGTTATTCAGCAGGCAATGAATTGGAATTAGCAATAAAAATTGTAAAGAAATGGTACAAAGCCTTCCCTGTGGCTGATGTATGTATCGGAAACCACGATAGAATGGCTGCAAGGAAGGCAATGTCAGGGGGTATACCTTCGGCATGGATTAAGTCTTATAACGCAGTACTAGGTACTCCTAATTGGAATTGGGTAGAATCTATTGTCTATGACAATGTACTTTTTGAGCATGGAGAAGGAGGGCAAGCGGCTGCAAAAGCAAAAAATAACATGATGTCAAGCGTATGCGGTCACACACATGTCTCTGCATATGTGCAATGGTTCGTTGGAAAAAACTTTAGGGTGTTTGCAATGCAAACCGGGTGTGGTGTGGACTCTAAAAGTTACGCTGCAGCCTATGCTAGAAATTTTAAAAAACAAGCAATCGGTTGTGGAGTTGTACTCGGTGGTCATACAGCTATAAATAAAATGATGGAATTATGATATGTCCTAAATGTAAACAACAACTATTGTGGGGTGGTGGACACGACTCTAACTATGATGATGATGCAGGTGGTATTGTAGGTAACTATACCTGTACAAATGAAGAATGTGATGTAGATAGTGTATACATATACACTAAATCAGATATAGATGAGGTTTGAAAATGAAAAAGATTTAGAAAGAGAAAAGAAAGCTATCAAGACATTTGTAACAAAATTTAACGGTAGCTTTAAAAAACTTGACCGAAACGATATAGACTTTAAAATTTTTGATAGTAAAGGAAATCATATATCTTATGCAGAAGTAAAAGGTAAATTAGCTAGCATTAAAGATGCTTTTCCTCTTCCTGTTGCAGCTAGAAAACTTGTAAAACTTGCTGATAAAAGATTAAACCCTGTTATGATATGGAGTTGTTTTGATGGTATAATATACTGTCAAGTAAAACATATGAGAGGATTAGTTACATGGGGTGGTAGAAAACCAAGAACTCATTCATACAACGACCAAGAATTAATGATTTACTTTAATAAAAAAGATTCTCCTTTTAAAATTATTTATTTTTAAGTTTTTTTCTCTTTCTTTCGTACTCTAATAATTTTTGGTAAAGTTTAGGATTATATTTTTTCAAGAGTGTTTTGTCTATTTTTTGCACCTTCTTTTCTCCTCCTGATTTTCTTTTTCCTGATTCAGGTCTTTGTGATTGCGGCACACCTAACATATCATAAATATATGTTTCGGTTTCATCTCCATTCATTATTATATTATATAAACCTTCAAAGAAATCAAATTGAAATCCTACTCCAAATTCTGTTGCAGGTTTTAAACCGTTTAAAATCTCACCATTTTCAAATTCACGCATTATTTCTCGAACTATTCTTTCAACAGGTTCAACAGTAGTTTGATTTCTTTCAAAAGCTGTCATTTTTCTTCCATTTACAAGTTCAAAAATAAATGCATTTATTGTACCACCTAGTACAGGAATTTGTTCTATTTGTGTTGAACCATACTGAGCTAATTTTATTTTGTCATAAACTTTTTCTTTCTCTTCATCACTACCTCTCATTAAAATAACCATTCCTGATGCCGCAGCAAATAACATATTTGCTATAGCTCCTGATAATAATAATCCTCTGACATCTTCTTGTTTTACTTTATTTTCATTAGAAAAAGCTTCTTTAAAATTACCTTTTAGAATTTGTTCTCCCTGATTAGCAAGACTTCTACTGATGTTTCTAGCTCTCATTGCACTTTCATTCAATTGTAAAAGCATTGTACTTCCAAATGTAGTAAACAATCTTAATAAGCCACCTTCCATTTGAAGACCACCTTTATCCATATCTCTTCTAGACTGTTGTGTCATGTTGTATTCAATAAATTTCATGGTAGCATCTACTTCAGTCATTCCATTTGCTATGTCTTGATTATATGTAGCTAAATAACCAAGCACACCTAATATATCTCCTATTGTAGTACCTGCTCCTAAAAAAGCATTTAATTTTTCACTTAATTGTCTTGGTGTAAGTTCTGTTTTATTCAATCCCGGCAATTTCATTAGAAAAGACAATCCTTTTTCACCAATAGCTACTTGTGTATTCAATCCTAATTTTTGACCTGACTCTAATTCTGCTATACTAGCTCCTTTGAGAGCATCATTCATTCTTTTTTCAAACCCTGCTGATATTCGTTTAGCTGTTTTAATTCCACCTTCTTTTCCTAAAGATGTCATAGCTAAAACTTGAGCATATCTAAACACAAACATTAATCCATCTAAAGGAAGTGAAGGTATGCTTGCTGCTAAACCTGTTATTCCACCTTTTTTTCTAGCTCTTCCTAATGCACCTAGAATTCCGGGTTGTTCTGTAGAAAAATTAGTAAACGCCATAATAGATGATGTCGCTTGTTTAGGTATTTGCATCAATTTTAAATTAAGTGTATAAGAGATAAACCCTCCCATTAAATAATTTATTAAACCATTCATTTTTGTAGAATTACCAAGCGTACCATTAATAGAATAATTTAATAATTTATTAACAAGGTCTGTACTTCCTGTTGCATCTAATAAATTAGCTATAGATGGAACTTTCAAAAGTTTATTAAATAAAGAAACAGTATCGGCATAAGCCTTATACCTTTCCATCTCTTGAATATGATTGTTTAATTTATTTGTAAAACTAGAATTTAAATCAAGAGGTCCTTTGTTTCCTCTTGTTTTTACACTACCCGGTGAGTTACCTTTAAATGCTGAACCGTAGTTACTAGGGTTTTGTAAATCTGCTTGTTGACTTTTTCTTGAATCAAACTGTACAGCTACAGGAAAATACTCTTGTATTTTTTCAAGAGATACATCATTATTTTTTATATACACATCATTAACACCTTCAAAATAAGTGTTAGTTAACCATTCTACAACACCGTCTACATATGCAACTAATTTATTTCCTAAATGTTTTTGTATTTTTTCTATAATTTCGTCTGTTATGCCTTGTTCTATCTGACGTTTTCTTGTGTCATTATTTTTACTATAAGCATACATACTCATTAACATGTCAGCATTAAAAAGTTTTATTTGACCTTCAATTATTAATTCTAAATTTGGTTTACTGTATATTTCTTGTGGTACTCCTTTGACTCTGCCTTTAGTTATACCGGCATTTTTTGCTATGTTATCTAATTCAGTATTACTATTTCTTATACCTTCTTCTCTATTAAAATCAGAAGTTGTTAATCTTTTTTGAAACACTTTAGTAAAGAACTTTCCTTTACGACCATCAAGCATATTAAATACTGTTCCTGTATGAGATAATAAACCGTCAAAAAATTGTCTTAACGTTGTAACAGGATTCACACTTGCACCTACATTTTTATATCCACTAAAAAATTGTTGTGCATATTCTCTTGCAGTTTTTACAAATCCATTATCTTTTAAAGAAGTTAATATATTTTTTCTATTATTATTAATTTCTTCAGGAGTTAATGGTCTACCATCTTTATCGAATAAAAAAGAATTGTCTGCAAAAATAGCTTTATCGGCTTGTTTTTCATATGCTGCAGCTTCTTTTCTTCTGTTATCAATTCTATCTAAAAGTTTTTTTCTAGATTCTTTTGTCTCTTCTTTTAAAGCTTGAAACATGTCTTCGAGTTCAGCTAAGGACATTTCATTTATATTCCCCATTCTTGAAAAAGCTTCTACTTCAGCTAAAAGCGTAACTTGGTCTGAATTTAAAATATTTTTAGAATTTAAATCGTCAGCCAAAGCTTCATCGATTTCTGATTCTTTTTTAGCAAGTTCCTCTTGTTTAGAAATTAATTCATCAGGTGACATCTGCATCAATCTATCTACAGCTTTAAAAAACTCCATACCTCTGTACTCAACAGTTCCTGCTTTAGGTTTCTTATTACTTTTTTTAGCTGTACTTTTGGATTTAACGTAATCTGAAATTTTATTTCTTAAATCTTTAATATCTTTTGCTATAATTACATCTGCTATATCTTGAACTTCTAATACAGTTGCTCTAAAGTTATCTTCATTTACCTTAGCCATCTTTTTTATTAATCTATCTAACTTAGCTTTATTAATATTATCTGACTTAGGAATTAGTGCTTGTATTACGTTTTGTAATTTATTTCTAGTAGCTAAATTAACTTTGTCTTGTTTTTTACGACCTCTTAATTCAGAAAGAATTTCATTTATTTCTCTTTGTGTTTGCACACCTGCCTTGCTTCCTAACATCTTATCATAAGCAATAATTAAATTTTGTCTATCTAATTCAGGTAAACTTTTAAATTTTTTATTATTTTCAATTTCTTTTTTTCTTGCTTCTCTTTCTGATTTATTATTAGTACGTTTACCTTCAGCTTTTTCTTTTGCTTGTCTAGCTTCACGAACTTGGTCTAGTTCTTGCAGGATTTCTCTACCAACATTTATACCACCCTCTATATTAGCAAACGCAGGAGGTACTTTTATGTTTATAGCCATATTTTCTACTGCTTTTTTAGCGTCTGTTTTAGATAATTTATTTCTTCTAACTAATACTTCAATTATTTGATTTTGTGTAAATCCTGATTGTCTACCTCGATAGATAATGTCTTCTGTTGATAAACCTTTTTTAAATGCTAATTCAGGATTTTTTAAAGCTTTCTTTTGTATATCAGTTAAAGCTATTTCTTTACCACTAAATATATCTGCTAGTGCAGTTCCAATAAACTTATCAAGATTCATGTCTTGAATCTCTTGTTCAGTTAAATCTTTAGACATTTTAAATTGACTCTTGATATACTTCCACATACCAAATAGCCATTCTTTAAATTTAGAAAGTAATGTTGAATTAGCAATAGTTTCTCCCTCGTTACCTATTAAAATAGCCATAGTTTCGTCAGCTGCTTTTTTAGAATCGCCATCAAACTTTTTTAATTGTTTTTTATATTCATCTGTTTTGCTAATTAACTCTACACCTCTTGCATATATACGTTTACCTTTACGAGTTGTTTGTAAATAGTCAGTCCAAATGTGACCCATCTCATGTATTGCTGTATTATATAAAGAGCTTTCAGTATTATGTACATCAGGATTTATATATATATCTCCATTTTTAGTAACACCATATATTATTTCATTACCTTTTAAATACTTTTGAGTACCGGGTTCATTTATAACTTGCTGAAACACTTCACTATCTACACTCATCATTACACTAGGGAAAGATTTGTTAATGAAGTTTACAAGTTTATTTATATTACTTTGGTCGTAGTTAGCTAATGCACCTATATAATCTTTAGAAGCTATACCAATACCAATTCCTGTTTGATTAGTTCTTAATTGTTTACCTGTAACTTTTGTGCTAGGTTTTTTAACTTTTTTGCCTTTTACTTTCTTTTCAGAAGGTTTTTGTTCTTTTTCTATTAAACTTCCTAAAGCTTTTTCATATGCTATAGGATAAGCTTTCTCCATTGCAACCGGATTAGATAAAACTCCTATTGATTTTCCTTTAGGTGCAAACGGATAGTTAAGATGATTAGATTTAAGAACTTCAGGATTTAAAACATCTACACCTACAACACCAATTATACTTAACTCAGACACATTTTTTAATTGTGGGTCTGTAATAATTTCTGCAATGCTTCCAATGTTAACTAATTTGTTATTAGATTTATCTTGATTCTCCATTAAAGCTCTAGTAACTGTAGAATTTTCACTAATTGTACCTGCATTTTTAGTTTCACCCGGTTTATTAGGCTTTCCGTACCCTATTATATTCATAAGATTAACCCTTGCACCTAACGAAAGTTTATTAATAAATTCAGGAGCTACCACATTATCAATTGATTGAATGTTGTCAGCTTCTAACAATGCTATTATATCATTAAAGGGTTTCTTTTTCTCTGCCTTGTCTCTTCTACTAATAATTTCTTCTTTTAAAGTTTTTAATGCTTTAACTCTATTTTCTTCAGGTAACTTAGTAAGATTGTCAGCTAACACTCTAAACATAGCTTCATTAGAAACAATACCATCTTCAGCCATTTTAACTACATTGACCATAACTAAGCCATTGTATTCAGGGTTTTCGTTCCAAAAATTATCATAAACTTTTTTATTGTTATTATATACAGTTTGAGCTTTATTAATCATTCCTTGAGCATTCTTTTCTGTAGTACTTGCCCAAGCAGCGTTTTCATTTCCTACCGTACCATTAAACCCTATAGCTCCTTTTAAATTATCTATTGTGTTTCCTGTATTTGGATTTGTAGCGTTTCCTGTTGTAAGTTGGTCAGATATAGTAAATGAAGTTGGTAAATTATTTACAACATCAAAAGATATTTCATTTAATTTGTTATCTGTTCTATTATTTAATTCATTAACATCTATAGATACACTTTCTTCATCTCTTTCAATTTTAACATTTACGTTATCACTTTCAAGTTCATTAATTTTTTGTGTAATAGATTCAACTTTTTCTCTACTTGGTTCAGTTACAGCATCATCTTTCAATCTAAAATTAACTGATTCTTCTGCATCTAGTTGTTGTTCAAATCTTTCTACAGCTTCTATGTCTACATCTTCAGTTGTTTCTGATTCATAAACAATTTCAAAAGTTCCGTCAGGATTAATTTTTTCTATAACAGACACATCTGCTAGTGTATAACCTCCTTGTATATGACCATCAACATCATTTTTCATACGAAGCTTATTGTCAGGTAAAGCAGAATCTATTACATCTCCTTTATAAGTTACTCTATATTCAGCATCTGTAGCTGTCGTAACTTCTTCTGAGTTTGTAACATCTACACCAACAGATTTATTTTTACCTTCAATAGTTTCATTATTATTAAGAGCATCAAGTTCAGATTTTCCTACAAATCTATAAGTAGGTTTAAACTTCCATTCAATTCCATACTTCTCAAACTTTTTTTGTGCTTCTACATCACCATTTCTTGCTTTTTGTAAATCAGTTATTTCTTCTTGGTTACTTTCTCCGGGAGATTCTTGATTTTCACCGGATACTTGTTCTTCCATTTGTTGAAAATTGTACGTTTGTTGGCTGCTAACCACCTCGCCTGTCTCTTGCTTTGTATCGGCATCTGTTTCTATTTTAATTAATTCAGATGGGTCAAGGTCTATCCCTAACATATCTGCTTCTTTCTTTTTTAAATAATTTATTTTTTGAGCTACTATAGTTGACAATTCCTTTCCTAAACTTTCATTATCAAAAACTTGTATACCAACAGCTGTACGCCAATCGGTCATTTTATTTATAGCTTTTTTAAATACATTTTCATCTTCAGTTGCCATGTTACCAACTCTAAATGTAGGAGGTCGTCTATTAAAAGTATTAATTTTAGCAACATCATTACCTGCTAGACCGCTAGTTAAATCTGTTGTTTTATTAGAGACTTCTCCCATAACAACAGTACTAGCTATTTCTAAATTTATTTCTTTTAGTTTGTCTTTATATATTTCTCTTCTATTTACATCAGAACTTAGTATTTCTTTAGCATTTATTAACTGCATCAATCTTGATATTACAGGTGGAGCTGCATCCGGTGCTAACTCTACAGCATTTCTTTTAATACCAACATTTTTCTTAACATTTTGACCTTGAGCTTCATCAATTCTTCCTGTTTTAATCATTTTATTAATATAATCCACTATTTGTTCGTCTGTAGCTTCAGTATAATTAGCTATAAAATCAGGATTAGTAAGATTTTGATAAAATTGTTTTTGTTTTGATTCTCTATTTATTAGCATCATATTTACAGCACCATTAGAAGTTTGAGTTCCGAAACTTCCTCCCATTTCTGCAACTATTTCTTTACCATCAAATGTAGTTCTTCCTGTTTGAAACATAATTTCACTTGCTTGTGCAGAAACTTCACTTAATGCTTCACCACCTACTCCTATAGCTGCTTCTCCAAATAATGCTGCTCCTACATTTACAGCTCCTCTAGCTGAAATAACAGGATTAGTTGCACTTAAAAGTTTGCCTGCTAAACCTGCTGTAAAATAACTAACAGTAGCAATTGGTATACCTCTTGCATGACCTTGTGCACTAGCTTTTTTCCACATCGCCCCATCCATCAAAGCTGTTTCTACATCCATAGGATTAGTCAGGTCATAACCCATATTAGTCATGGTTTCCATTACTGCATTGGTATATTCCATTGCGTAAGCTGTTGCAGCAAAACCTGTTCTTAAACCATATCCAAAACCTGTTAAAGCACCTCCTCCAACTGTTAGGGGATTACCACCTAAAAGACCATAACCCGCTCCTGTTCCTGCTCCTGCTGCTCCTGAAACTGTAACTATTTGCGTTCCGTATTCTAACATTTGTCCTATACTATTAGCCGACAATTGCAACGCCCACTCTGCAGGGTCGTTTTGTATAACATTGAATATCTCTTCCCATGAGTTAGCATTGTTCCATGCTAACATAGTTCTTGTATCGCCTTTAGACGCTTTATTTCTTACTCCCTCTACAATAGCTCTCGCTACAGACTTAACATCATTAGGGTCAACCGTAGCACTTCCAAAGTCTAAGAAATCCATTCCCAAACTATATTGTAAAATAGCATTTAATGAATTACCCTGTTCAATACCTTTGCTACCTTCTAGAAAAAACCCTTTAAATTCGTTATCTTCATAGCCGGACGCTTGTACATTTTTGTTTTCCATTCTATTGAAATACAAATAAGCATTCTCATATTTTGCTCTAGCCATTTTTTTCTCCATTTGAAGATTTAAATAACCTGTATAAAGATTAACAGCGTTTTGTTGTTGACTTGGTAATGTTATTGTAGATGCTATTTTAGGAATATTATAAACCTTAGATTGAAATTCTAATAAAGATTCTTTATCTAGTGCTTTTTCTTGTTCAACAATTTCAATAACTCTGTTTTTAGCTACTGTTGATTTTTCATCAAATGCTTTTCTTAATACAACATCAAAATCTTCTCTTGTTCTTCTAATATTTTCTCTATCTAAAGTTCCATTTAATACAGTTCTTTTTGCAATTAAATCTTTTTGATATTGTTGTAAATCATCTATTATAACTCCACCACTAAATAAATGAGCATATTTTTTTTGATTTGCTTTATTTAAATCAGTTAGTTGCATTGTTAAACCTGCAGTATTTTCTTTTGGTACATTACTTCGACCAAAAGTTTCAAGTGGTTGGTCTTCAATTATAGTATTAATAAAATTAATTTCATCATTAAGTTTATCGTATTCATTTTCTGCATCGTGAAGAGGAAAATAATTTAATCCTCTTTCTTTGTAAAAAGTATTTGCTTCTAAATCAATTAAACTTACTTCCTTCCATGAACCTCTTGCAAAATTATCAGCTTCTTCTTCTGTGTCAAACTCAAACACTTCACCTCTTTTTTTAGCTAAATTTAATGCTTCAAGTCCTTTTAATTCAACCCATGAAGAAGAATATTTAGATTGATTGTTATCATCTTTAGGAAATAAAGTAGGAGCTACAATATACTTACCGTCTTCTTCAAATGTAGCCATTAAATGAGATGATTGAGTACCATCATTATTTGTTCTAGCACCTTTTCTCATTTCTTGTGCACGCTGAGATTGAGATAAAAACTCTTCTTCTTCTTTAAAATCTTTATTTTCAGGGTTTGCATTTAATAAAACAAAATCTTTTAAATCATTTGCTTCAGATATATCGGAAAAATTTGAATCTATATCTATTTTTATTGTAGCGTTTCCATTAGCTGTAGTCACATGCATACCACCCCCGAAATATGATTTAGTAAATATTAATCCATACTCACTAAACTCTTGATTCATTTTTTCTATTGTAGCTGTATTGTCACTTTGACCAACAAAATCAGGAGTTATTATAGATGAAATTTTATTTTTTAATTCTAACTCATCTTCTTCATCAAACATTTGGTCAAGTGTTCTTATCCCTTTATTTTGTAAATCTGATTTTAAATTAAGTTTATAATCGCTTTTTTCTTTTGTTTCAATTTTCTTTTTTACACCTTCATATATTTTAACACCTTCTTTCTTTCCATATTCTTCTATGTAGAAATTTTCTGTTTTATACTTCTCAGACTCATTTTGGTATTGGTCATAAAAATTATCTGATAGGGTTTGATATTTATCGGCTTTATTTAATAAATAATCTTTAAATAGGTTATTAATTGTAAATTCTGTTTCTTCTTTAGTAAGCACAGGCATATCGTCAGGAGTGCTAACTTCTGTCAGCGCAGACTCCTCCTCTGTTAAAGGATACCCATCCCTTTGGTATATAGCAGATTGTGCTCCCTCTATATCTTCATATAGTTCTTTATCCTTGTCAGATAAGTCTTCATATTTTTCAGGTAATTGATTTAGTAATTTAGTTGTTTCTGCATTCCAAAGGTTTAGTTTGTTTCTTGCTTCTGTAGTTTTTTTATCGTCACCCTCTACAGCAGGATTATAGCCTAATGAGTTTGGTCCAAACTTTTTTAAGGAATCCGCAGGGTCTCCAATTGACAAATCTGCATTTTCTTCCACCACCGGTTCTTCTGTAGTATCTTTTTCCACCACCGGTTCTTCTGATACTTTTTTTTTTAATGGGTCGTTAACACCTACTAAATTAGCAAACGCAGTTCTATCTCCTGCATATCCTGTAGATGTAAAAGCGTCATAACCTTGTGTAAAAGCTTCTTCATTAGATGACATTAAGTCTATAAACATTTGTCTATCTCCTTCATATCCTGTATTAACAAAACTTTCGTAAAGTTGTTTAAAAGCTTCTTCGTTCATAACTTTATTTAAAAATTATTAATTAAACTGACTACCATTGACACGGCTGTTCTCATATCCTCCTGCTGACTCCTCAGGGTTACCTTTTCCACCATTCCAAGCATCATCTAGATTAAATTTAACTTTATCTATATTTAAAGCAGCGACAAATTCCTCTTTAGTAACACCTGACATTTCAGGAGTATATCTTTTCCCATTTTGTCGAGCTTGTTGTATGTCACTAATTATTTTTGAAACAGGTTTTCCTCCTTGACTGTTTTTAATTACAATAGGTCCTGTAGTAGTACCATCTATCTCTATATATAGATATCCATCACTACCTTGCTCAACTTGAGCATTTTCTATCTTTGATTCTAAGAATTCTTGTGAAATAATAGATACTTTATCGCCCAAAGGTGTATCCTTATCATATGCTTTATTAAAACTATCTAGTGCAGATACAACCGTAGTGCCATCTTCATTTAAGCCTTCTCTAGTAAGAAGATTCTCAACCTCTGTAGCTGCTTCGGTATAAGCTCCCGAGAAGCTTGTGGTTTTAGGTAGATTAGTATAGTTTCCATCATTTCTTTGACTCCAAGAATCATATGCTTTTGTACCTCTTAATTGAGCTAAATCATATGTACCAATTTGTTTGCTCATTTGAGTTAAGAAATTTTCAGGTCCAAAGTTTCTGTCTAATGTTCTTGTAACCTTTCCACCATTTTCTGTGTTAACATCATATGAAAACTTACTACCATCATCACTAACTTCTAAATTTGTAATTTTACTCTCTTTCCCTTCAAAATAAACTAATGCAGATTTTAGCTCTTGTACATCCCCATTATATATATCACCTATTAACTTAGCTGTAGTTTCTATATTATCTTTTTCGTCACCTATTTCTCCATATCCTTTTAACTCACTCGGTGAATAAGGAGTTTCCTTTTTAGACATTCCTCCTCTAGTCATTTCTGTTAACTTAGTAACTGACTCGTCAACAAGTTTTTTACCTTGCTTACTGTCAGCATCAAAGGTCCAACGTCCATTAATTTGAACTAAAGGAATTTGATTAGCATTAGCTTTACTATCTCCTTTTAAAAACGCATATTCATAACCTTGTAAATACTGACCTGCAAATCCTGACGCAAAATCAGGGTTAGTTAAATCAGCTCTAATTTCAGCTTCAATTAATTTTCTAAAGTTTTCGTTTTGCCATGCGTCATCTACAGTTTTAAACTGACCTCCTGCTTCCACCCAAGTTTTTCCTGCTAACCCTACATAACCTTGTACATTTTTAGTAAAATCTTGTTGTTTTAATATTTGACCCATGTTTGCTCTTGCACCTTTTATACTGTATATATCATTAGGGTCGGTAGAAAAAGTTTCATTAATTACACCTGTCTCCTCATCTTTTATTTTAATTCTTTTAGCTAAATATGGACTTCCAAATTCATCTAACTGAATACCAAAATTGTTTAGGTTTTCAAATTGTTCATTGTATGCTCTTACAGCAACTGATTGTGGATTTATTGTTCCGGCTTGAACTAATGCTTGAAACTCAGTATCTATTTTTATTTTAGATTTATTCATTTCGCTAATATTAGCGACACCTTGTTTAAGGTTATTTCTTTGAATAGTGTAGTCTTTAAGGCTTAAAGAACCGTTTTTTAGATTCTTATCTTGACGTAATCTAGTTTCTGAAGTTAAATTAGCAACACTTAACATTTCAGACGCAAGGTCTGCATTATCAGAATCAATGTTTTCATATATTTGTGTGTCTAACGCATTAGAATCTGCATCTATATCAGCTTTAATAGTTTCTCTTCTATCAATTTCAGCTTGTATAGTATCACTAGCGTTTTTACCAACCTCTTGCCAATTTACTCTAGCGTCTTGGTCTTTTCTTATATATCCAAAATTAGTTGCCATATTATCCTTTCTTTAGTTTTGCTAATGCAGCTTCTAACTCTGCTATTTTGTCAGAATTTGTCATTACACCACTATTTAACCCTGCATCTTTAAAAGTTTGGCTATATTGTTTACTTGTAGTTGGTGTAAAAGGATTAGCATTACCTGTTTGATTATCCATTAAATATTTTAAATTTCCACCTGATAAATTATTTCTTACATAATCATCTAAAGCATTAGACTTTAACTTACCTATGTCCTTTAAATTTTCAAATGGTATAGAACCAAACCCTTTACCATCTAAAGATTTTATAAAATCATCGTCACCAAACTTAGCTTGTATTCCTTCAAGACCTGTTTTACCTCCAAACTCAAAACCTTCTATTCCTTTTGTTTGAGCATTTTTACCAAAAACAGGAGCAAGTGTAGAAACTGCAGCCATTGCTGTTTGAGGAAGTTGAGTCAGAAAATCTGATTTATATTTTTGTGCTAATTCTCCTGCATCAGCTGCGGCTTTTTGTGCACCTTGAACTTCGCCTAAATCTAATTGTATGCCTATATCACTTTTTCTTGTAGCTTCTTCAGCTTGAACTAAATCTAAATCTTGTAATTCGTTTACTTCTTTTTCAGTTATAGATGTATTGGCTTTGTTGACTGCATCAACAATAGATTGAGCACCCATATTTGGTCTGTCTGATTGTTGTGCATTTTCTATAAGTGCTGCACCAACCTTAGAAAGCTCTTCTCTTTGATTGTCATAAACTAAACTGTTAATACTTAACTCGTCATATTCGTTTACTTCAAGCTTATCTCTTGCATCTTTCATAAATCTGTTTGCATCTTCTTCAGCACCTGCTTGAATTCTTCGTTGTTTTGCTGCTTGTGCACCTGATGCCACAGTAGTTCCTATAGACATTGCTAATGCACTTGCTGCTAAAATTGTGGTTGCTAACGCCATATTATAATTTTTTTATCATCTCGTTTATATTTTGTTCTTCTCCTAAATAACCATTATTTTTGTATGTGTTTATTAAAGAAGGACTTTTAAGTATTGTATACGCATATGTACTACCTGTTTTTTTAGCTACATCAGTTAATGTTTGTACCAATAAATTTAAAGCATCTTTTCTATGAAGCTTTTCTTTAAAATTTTTATTAGATACAATCCATTCTATCCATGCTACTTTACTATTAGTTTGAATAATAAAACCCGCACAAACAGGTATATCATTCCACTCTACCATAATACCACCCAAGCCATTAAGAGGTAAAAAATCTTTTACAGGAGGAATCCATTTCCAATCTTTCCACCATCCGACTAATATATCTTCATAGTCGTTTTCCTTAAGTACCCTTATATTAAATTTCATTTAACACAAAGATACTAATTTTAAGGATAACTTTTCATAACATCTGACTCTACAGCAAATAACTCTGTAGCTGTAATATCACTATTAGTTAATTTAAATTTACCATAGTGTCCTAATATACCATATGATTCTGCAATTTGGTCTTTTACAGCTGCAAAATATAATGTTCCCGCAGGTATAACAACCGCACCGGCAGCGTCAATTGTAATACTTACAACACCATTAATAGGTGAGTAAGCTATAGATTGTATTTTTCCTGCATATGTTAATTCGTTATTTCCCGTTAAATCACTCCAATAAATAAAATCATTTATATTTATTTGTGGATTTATATAAGACGCTAAACTAGAATTTATACCAATACTAAACTGTATAATAGGATTAGCTATAGTACCACCTCTAGCTGTACTGTTCATTATACCCATAATAGAACGTAAAGGATATTGTTGGCTGTCAATAGGTGTTCCTATTCCTGCAACAGAACCTTCAGTTCTTAAATACGCAAACCACGCACCTTCTTTTTTAACAAACGATGTGCTATTTATATATCCTGTAAATTGGATATCACTTGTAAAATCTACAGACCATGAAGCGTCAGACTCTAAATTAATAGTTTTAAATAATTTATTCTCTAAAGGTGATTCATTAAATACACTTGTAATAGTAGAACTATAATCTACACCATAATAACTGTTTCTTCTATCGTTACTGTTATGACGGTAAAGATTACCCTTGTCAAATGAATAGAAGTAATTATTCATGCCTATCATATAGTTAGGATGATAGGAGTAAAAAGAAGGAAACCCTTTTACGCCATCGCTATAACTTACTGTTTGATTTGTACAACTCATATTTTAAATTTTAAGGAGGACAACTGCCTACATCGATTACTACTCCATTACTATCTACTTGCATATATCCTTGACTTGTTTTATAATATCCTACACCAACTGCAGTAGTTCCAAATGTATTTGTAAATGCATAAGAATATTTAACAGGTATTATATCTGTAGATATATTTCCTGATGTAGCGTTAGCAATAAAAACACTATCAGTTGTTCCTGTAGCATTACATGCATCAGCAGGATTAGGATAAGATGTAGCATTATAAGGTGTTGCAATTAATAATGCAGAACATACAGGAGAAAATAAAACATTTGTATTAACTCCTGAACTTGAAAAAGGAGGAATAAAAACTGTAATTTGTACTGTTGTATTTACAGCTGTAGTTTTTGAAAATACTGCTAGATTATATAGGTCTTGTGTTGTTGTAAAATTTGTTGTGCTATTAACTGTATAACCTACATTAGTAGAAGACTGTACCCAAGATGTTCCATTCCATGTAAACGATGGTTGATTAGTATACACAGTTCCTGCTGCTACAGTAGTATCTCCCATCCATATTGCATCACTATTTCCCGGTGATTCATATCCTTCACCTGTAATCCAATTGTTAACTACAGCAGAGTCATGTACTATTTGAATACCATAACAATCACTAGCATTTCGACCAAGAAACATTCTATTAATTCCTGCCGCAGAACCTGTATCAATTGTTAAATTGTAAACACCCGCACCTTCAGTATTACTTCCCATAAAATAAGAATAAGCAGATAAAAAAGGTGATGAAGAACATGCTTGATTACAAGATGGACATACCCCAACAGAACCTAAAACACCACTTGTTTGTTTTCGCCATCTATTACTATAAGAATACCATCCATCAGGAGCTAATACAGTCAAAGCATTGTCTGTATAAACAGCTGTGGCTGTTTGAAAATCGTTTGTATCTAAATAATAATTTACTGTTATTCCCATTTTATTTTAATTTATACACATCCACAACAAGCGTCTTGTTCCCCTGTAGGTGAAAAACACATTTGTAATTGAAAAGTTGACCTTAAATCATATACCAAATATAAAAAATCTAAGTCATTATTTGGCATTGTAAATTCACCAAAATATTTTGACGGTGCTAATGTAGTATTTGTAGTTAGCCAATTTGACGCACTATCAATAGATGTTAATAGACTTGTAATATCTGATGAATTGTTATTGTAATTTGTTGCACTTCTCAAATATCCAAATCTATCTGATGTAGTGTCAAACAAATAATCATCTGAAGGTTTGAAAAGTGTACCTAACTGTACTGTAGAACTGTCTGTTGGTATTGTGTTAAGTCCTTGACCTCCTGTAACTTCTACAAAACTAGAAACTATTGGATTTACACCATTTCCAAACTGAACAAATTGACTTGTTAGTAATGTCGAAAAAGCTGCATCACTATATCCATAATATGTGTGTATTAAAGCACCTGAACTTGTGTCACTTGTTATAACAATAGTTTTTACTGTGATTTGGTCAGCCTGTGGACAGCTAACAGACATTCCTAAGTTTTGTGCATTACCTCCTACAACAACTACATTTACTGTAGCTGTATTAATAAGCAAATTATTTTTATCAAAAGTTACTGTACCTCCACTTGTTATATCACCTGTATTAACAACCTCAGCTCCATTGTAATCTACTGTAATTTTAAAAGTAGTATTATTATCAAGAACGGGTGTTGTATACACTATTGAAACTTGACCTATTTGCTGTCCAAGTCTTACTATAAATGTTTGTGGAGTTGATGGAGATAGAATTCCATAGTTAAAAGATATTCCACAATTTTCTTCTTGTACAGAAGCAGGTAATAAAATACAATTATTTGACAATACATACTCATTCATGTAAGGGTCATATCCGCCAAGTTTTTGTGTGTCAAAAGAATTAATAAATAAATCTCTAAAAAATCCACGCATCCCCATTTCGGATATTACAGACAGTTGTTCATTTTGCATACTTGTACCACGCATTTGTAACACAGCACCTCTTTTAGCATCTGTAAAATATTTATCAGCTCCATAGCAAACAAAACTTTCAGGATTGTTACTAATCCCATATACTTCTTTTCTAGCTATTTGCGTTCCTAAAACTTCAGGAACTGATGCTATAGCACCTCCTCCTGTAGAATCTGATAATAAATTTTTACCTGCTAATACATATGAGATTTTATCTTCTTGTAAAACTAAAACATCTGTTTCTCTTCCATATAATTTTGCTACAGGACCAAAAGAATCTTCTAATATTTTATAATTTGCTAAACTAAAATTAAATTCATTTAGTTTATTAATATTTGAAAAATCACTATATCTACCGCTATAAGTTAAGTCGGCAAATCTATGTGCTTCTTGGTATTCTTGATTAGCTGTTGTTGTAACTCTATTACCAACTTGTAATTCTTGCCCTCCAATAGAATCTAATATTTTAAAACTTTCTACTCCGTTACCAAATGCATAACAATTAAATAATGTTGTTTGTATTTTACCTGAAGTTGCTGAGGTTTGTGTTCTGTTTCCTGCAAGAATTTGTGCATTTGTTCCACCACCATGCAAACCTGTAGTTGAAATAATAGGATAACTTTGGTCTCCTTCATAAAACACATCAGGCAAACTTTCTTGTGGTTCGCTTTCAAAAACTATAGTATCCTCACTTCTAAATACAGTTACTTCAATTTTAGAACACGAACGTCTTCTACTTTGTTGTCCAATACCTGAACAACTTTCTGTACCTGTAGCACATAACCATAATCCATTGTCTGTAACGCTTCTTACAAATCTAAAAAAGTTTGTTGTTATACTATTATTATAACTCATGCCCGCTTCAATTTCTGTTGGTCTACCATTAAAAGCGGAGTTAAGATTACCTAATAAAGTGTTTGTTGGAGGGTTTCCTGCTGATGTGCTTCCCCCTGTCCATGTACCATCATCAAGTCTTAATTCAATATTGTCACCAATAAACCATTCTTGAAAATTATTATAGTTTGCTGAAGAAACTAAATCTAAATCTAATTCATAAATTCTTCTTTCACATTTCTTGTTACCGTCACCTGTTCCTAAACGTCTAAATCTAAAATATAGTTTTATACGACTACCTTCAGGAATAGTATAATCACTATATAAATAACCGGAAGGTTGAGATGATGAACTATCCAATCGATTGATTAAACATGCAGCCATAGGAGAGTCTCCTGAAATATCTGTACACTGTTCAGCTTGTTTAAATTCAACAGCTCCTTCATCTAACACTACATTAAAATCATTAGGAACTATACGCATATAAGTTGCTGCCGGAGCATCTACTTGAGTAGAAGAAAAAGAAGAATCAAACTTTATAAATCCTGCAGGCTGAGATACTTTTTCTAAAACTGTAGCAACAGCACAATTATTAATCGCACCTGACGTATCAGATTTAACTTGAAGTCTTTGTCCTTCTGATATTTTTTCTACATTTTCTCCTTCTAATAAAAACCAATATCCTGAAGCATTAGGGTCATTTATAAACAAATTACTATATATGGTTTCGTATCTAGTTTCAGATGGTTTTATAACAAACTTATATCTTTTTGCCCAAAAAGGAGGGAGCATATTTGTTGGTATTTCTATATCAATATTATTTTTAAAATCTGAAACTGAACATGGCACATGAACTGATGAATTAGGAGCTAGTAAAGCTGTAGATGAACGATTAAAATCATCCATGTATACTATACCAACTGCATAATCTCTATTACTATGTAAACTTTCTGTATTGCTTATTTTTTGAAATGTTGCTTCGCTAGTTTGAATACTAAAATATTCTGTTATTGTTACGGTTGGTGCTGCTGTATTATCCACCCATTGCATAGCAGGAATTTGTACAATAATACTATTTCCTGAAACAGTAGCTGTCATTGCGCCAACTGCAGGATAAGTAACTGAACCTATTCCTGAAGTATAAGCTGTTAATGAACTTAAAGTGTTAGGCATTAAACAGTTATATTCATCTGTCCAAGTTGTTCCTAAACTACATGATGTTGCTATTGGCTGACCCGGACCTACTGCTGATTGAAATTCTGTTGAATTTACTAATGAAGTAAGCGTATTGTAATTTGTTGGTAATGTAAATGAAAATGATAAGTCTAATTGTGCTACTGTTTCACTTGGAACAGGAGTTCCTGTAAATGAAGCATGTACAAGTCTTATATCAAACGTTATTTGAGCTCCAACAACTAAATCAAAATCAGTTAAATCTAAACTAACAATTGAATCGGTTATTGTTTGTGTTCCTGCTGTGGTGTCAATTGTATACGTTCCGTTTGATAATGTAGTAGTTACATCACTTAATCCAATTGCTTTGCTTACAAGTGTTGTTGTGTAGTCTAAATTAATAGGTTCTCCATTAGATGAAGTTAAATTATATCCCTCAATATAATTACCATAAATTAATCTGTTGCCCATTAAAGTTTGTGTTTTTGCTTTTAAAGGTACAGCATCATATAATCTTCCAAGTTGGTCAGAATTTAAAATTGTAAAAATTTGATTGCTATCAAACTCAAACGTTACATCTTGATTATCTACAAAACCATTTTCTTCTTTACTAAATTTATCTATTATGTTTATAGTATTTTTATTTGACTCTTTAAATAAAACTTCAATAGATTTTACTAAAGAACTACCGGTATTGTAAGTTACAGAAACGCCATTTCTAGCATTTTCCATACCATTATTTAATTTATCATCAATACCTATAGAAAAGGTTTTAGGTAAAAACGCAGGTTTTGACCATTGTGATGTAGCTGAATAATCATCATCCTGATATTCATATCGATATGCAAAACAAACAAGTTTGTTTTCTAAATAATTATTTTCTTGAGGTGAAGTAAACAAAGAAAATTCAGGACTTGCTGCAGGTGGTTTTTTTATAACTAATAAAGACTCTGCTGTAATTACATCTATGTTACTAAAAGGTTCTTGATAATTTCTTTTAACATTAATAAAACGAGGTTGATTTAGATTGTCTGTAAAAAACAATAAATCTTCAACTTTATTTATAGAATGAATTAAAAATTTAGAATCAAAATTTAAAGTAGTATTTGTACCACTTGCTCCCTCTTTCATTGAAACAACATGATAAGTAGTTACATCGTTTTGTTCATCAAACGAAACTATCATATCAAGTTTACCTGTCGTTCCTACAGTAAAAGAAGGGTCATGTACAAAAAAATAAATAGTTTCATTAGAACCATCCTCATAAGCACCTATACACCTAGCATTTGCACTTAATTCAGTTCCACTAAAAGTAAGTGTTGTAATTTTTGTATTACCTTTAGAGTTTTCTACTGAACCAATTTCTGATGCTTCGGTAGAACCTAATCTAACATTTAAAGCATCTATATATTGACCATTAGGAATTAAGCGTTCATCAACGCTTTTATTCATTTTACCTTGTATAAAATTCTTTTGTATATTTGCCATATTATTTTATCCATTTATCTTGACCTCTCATATTTTGGATAAGGCGACCCGGATGAATATTACTTACTCTAATCTTGGCATTTCTTAATAGTGATGATTTTCTTTTTTGAGCTCTTTTAATTACATACTCTTGAACACCAAGTTTACTATTTAATATAGCATATTCTATATATGCATACATATAATCTTCAAACATTTTATTTACAGTAATTTGTGAATCATCACCATTTTCCATACCATCAGATATATATTCTAATATAGCTAATTTGTCATTCATAGCAGAACTAAAATTTATTACTCCTGCTTTTTTGTCTATACGAAATGTAGGATTAGCGTTAGCTGTTTCTGTGTTTAATCCCCATGACGTTCCTATAGCCATATCAAAAAACCATGCTCCATCAACTTCCCATCCCCAATATCCATTGTAAGGAGCGTTTTGATTTAAATATTGTGTTCTTTGGTGGTTTTGTAATCTTTCTTTTGTAAACTCTGAATTTTCAGGTTTTAAAATATTTCCATTTTGGTCAAACAATATATTACCTGAATTATCTTGTAAATAAGCACTAGCACTATTTATCTGTACGTTTTCAACTAATGGTCTTAATAAACCATTGTAAGACAAAGAGATACGAACCCAATTAACATAATCAGATGGTAATACATAACGTAAGGTATCACTAATTTGAAGCTCTAATACTTTAACTTCTTTAAATGCATCGTAGTTTAATTCTTGTATTGCTCTTTTTGCATGAAACAATACTTTATATCTTTCTTCATTATTAACCAAAGAATGATTACCATTATACATTAATAAAAAATTAGTAATTATATCTTCTAAACTAATATATTGATATGACCCCCAATTTTCATCTTGTGGAGTAGTCTCATTATTTGTATAATATTGATATTGATTTATATAAGCCATTATTGTTCGTCTTGAGTTTCTTTTTGGTCTTGTCCTATAGCATATTGTACAACTTCAATTTCTCTTATTTCCATTCCTGCAAATTGTAAAATTTTATTTACTAAATCTTGAAAGTAATCTAAAGGTAATTCAAAGTCTTGATAACTTGCTGTAATACTAAATTGCGGTTGTTGTGCTGCACCTAATGATACATATGTCCAAATAGGTGTTTCAGGATATCTAATGTATTGTGCCTGAACTTGATTTGCCGCTACAATTGATGTAGGAAATACTGTTAATATACTTCCTTCTGTAGTGTAAGCAGGGTATGTTGTAGTAGGTGCAGTATATAAAGAATTGTTTAGTAATGTTATTTTACCCTGACTAACTCTTTCTGCTTCACCTGTATACGTTACTCCATCAGCTTTAAAACATAATATTTTGTTTATAAAATAAAAATCAGAACCTGTTGTTATTACAGATGGCATTTGATAAGTGTTGTTAGCAGCTGTAGTTAAAGGCTTGGTAACTGAAAACATATCTATTACTTCTACTAATCCTTTTTTAATATCCGCATATCCTGTGCCTGACTGTCTTATATTTTCTTTGTTAAGTTGATAATTGAATTGATAAAAAATATCTTCAAATAAATCTAACTGAGCTTGTTGAGCATATAAATTAAAATCAGCAGGAGATAAATACCCGTAATTATTTTTATTTAAAATAGCAAGAACAGCTTCATAAACTTGTTGTATCATCTGTATTCTTTTCTACAAAGATAAGCAAAAAAAAAAGAGGTTAATTTTTTTAACCCCTTTCTAATTTCTTATTTTTCTAAACGTTTTTCTAGCAATTTTAATGCTTCTACGCCTTCATCTGATTGAAGATAAGAAGATACAATATATAATGGGTCTTCACCATATGGTATTGTAACCATTCGTTTTTTATTAGATGACGTATTAAAATGCACATCTCTTTTGTTGTTTTTGTAAATCAATAATTTATTATCAAAAAACATTTGAACTTTAGACTGTAATTTTAACATAGGGTCATTAACTATATTAATTAAATCTGCAGGATTATTTCTTGCAAAAACTAACATATCTCTTTTTAATTCTGCTGTAGTCATTTTATTAACATCTCCAAACAATACTCTACCAATCATTTCTAATTGAGAAATTGTCATTTGTCTAGCTAAAATTAAAGCATCTACCTCTGCATACATTATTTCAACATCATCAGCTGCTTCTTTTCCTTTATTAACTTCTTCAAACAAACCTCCATTTTGAGGATGTAAAGATAAAAACTTTTGTAACACTTGATTTTCTTTAACTACACTTAACATACCATCTTCAAAGATTATAGGTTCAAGTATAACGTTACCATCTTGTTCGTCTACGAAAGGAGACTTTTGGTTTTTTGCATAACGTAAAGGTTTATTAAGACCTTCGTTATTATCAAAATGCATTAAGGGAAATCTTTTACTATGTTGAGAAGCCAACATAAAAGCTAAAGGAGCTTTATCTCCTTTTAGTCTGTAGACTTTGTCTACGAATTCTATTTTTGTTTTCATTTTATTATAATTTAATTTGATTAAAAAAAAAGGGAGGAGGTTAATCCTCCCTCTTAATATATACTCTTATTATGATTTAAATAAGAAGAAGTTGTTAGCTCCTAGAGTACAAACACATCTTTCAGATAGGAAGTTAACTTCCATTGCATCTAAATCTTTGTTGCTTGCTCCACCTGCAGAACCTGTAATCCAAGACTTATAACGTCTGTCTTCAGCTTCTGATGCTCTATATCTAACATGTAAGAAAGGTCTCTTAGCGTTTTTACCAAGTATTTGGTCATAAACAGTAGTTGAGCCTGCAGGAACTAAAAGTCCGTTGATTGCTCCACCAATTAATCCACCTCTCATTGTTGGGTCATTTAAGTATTTCCACTCAGACTTGTAGAAGTCGTAACCTCTTCTGAATCCTGTGAAACCTAAATTTAACGCCATCTCCTCATCGTTATCAAATAGTCCATAAGATGAACCACCTGCTCCATAAGAATTTTGAGCTGCTAACATATCATCAATATCAAAAGAGAAGTTTCTGTTTACGAAAATTACATTTTCTTCAATAGAACCTTGCTTATCTAATCTTGAGATAATGCTATCAAACCCTGCTAAATCAGTAGGATTACCTGCACCCCAAACATTTCCTCTAGCTTCTACTACATAGAATACACCTTCAGAACCTTTGTTACCTGCATCTGCATAAACTGCTTGAGTAGCAACACCTGAACCTGCTTCTGCCGGTACAGCTTCTACCATAGCTGTTTCTAAGTAATCATCGAAACGTAATCTAGTTTCGTGCTCTGATTTAAGATACCATAAATATCCATTCGCTCCATCTTCAGTTTGAATTTCAATCCATCCAATTTGTGCCATATCAGAACCTGATACTTGGTACTTATCTTTTAAGATAATTGGAGAGTTTTCGAAAATGAAATCGTTAGAAGTTAATCCACCTTCCATTCCATTAACTCCTTTTTTGAATTCAGAACCATAAATAAATACAGATACTGTTCCTGCGTAAGCTGCTAATCCTGCTGCTTCGTAGAAACTAACAGTAAATGTAGTAGCTGTTACAGCTGTTACGATACCTTTATTATTTAATGCAGAACCTACTGTATCATCAGAGACCATTACTGTTTGACCTTTTCTGATACCGATTTGTCCTGCTGCACCTGCGGGTGCTACTGAACCTGATGGTTGTCTTGCGGGGTCGATTTGAGCTGCGGGAACTGTAAACACTTCCGAAGCTGCACCTGCACCTGCACCACCTAATACACAATTTACATATTTAATATGTAACCTTCCTTGCTCTGCCCATTTGATAAGGTCTGAGTTAGAAGGCATTTCAGCACCAACCATTCTTAGGAATGATGATACTGTTCTATTACCATATCTCTCAAACTCTTTTTCATAAGTATCCGGTAGATACTGATTCAAAAAGTTAAATTGAGTATTGGTAATATAATTTGACGACAACGCTACTTGCTGAGCACTTGGCTGCAATTGAAACGTTGGAGCTGCTAATACTGCCATAATTTTAATTTTTTTTTGTTAGACTATTATTTTCTTTTCGCACTTTTAATCTTCAAACCTCGACCTGAATCGGTGTTTAAAGCTCTTACTCTCATTCCTCCTTGAGTAGTTCCTACTTCGGGTGTGTTTCTGACTCTCATATTTATATTTTTAGTTTTACGAACTACGTCAGTAACACCATCCGATTGACCTTGTTCATAAAAGAACTTGGCAAACTTTTCAGGATTCATGGCAAGTGATAAAGCTCTGTGGTATCCGTATGCGTCATCAATTTGACCTGAACTATCCATGAATTTATTTATAAAATTCAAAACATTAGATTGTTTAGACATTAACTCTGATGCATCTCCCGGACTATAAGTGACATCTTTATCACCTAATTTAAACTCAAAACCTTTGAACTCATTTGAAAAAACTTCTTTGGTTTTTTGTTCAAATACCTCAGAATTTTTTCTAGCCGTTTCCTCTTTGCTTTTTGCACTCTTTGCAAATTGTTTATACTGTTCAAGTTCTTCACTATTTTCAGAACCAACAACCGGTCTTGACTCAAGGGGTTGTTTATATTGTTCTTTCTGTTCGTTAAAATACTTTCTAGCTTTAACAACTGCTCTTTTTTTTGCTAGCTTTTTTTTATTTATCACTTGAGAATCATCTACATCTTCATCAAATCTGTAGTCATCTAATAATGCATCTACATCTTCTGAGTCAATAGCTTCGTCAGTTTCTAAAAAATATTCAGCTAACAAATTATCAGGTTGCATGTCATCAAAATCTCTGTTTAATTTAACATAGTCATTGATTCCTCTACCTGTTTCTTTTTTATATTTTAAAAAGGAAGATACATCTTCCGGCAAATCCGGCTGTTCTTCTCTTTCTTTTAATAAGTCTTCAAATGAATCGATAGACTTATTGTATCTTTTTTCTAAATAATCTTTTACTGAACTATCTGTCAGCTCAACATTATTTTCTTTTTTTTCTTCAACTTCTTGTGATTTTACACTTTCAGTTTTAGGTTGTTGTTGTAGAGCACTCTTATCCAAAAGCTCTTGCTCAATTTCAGCTCTTCCCTTTTCAGGTGCAGAAACTTCTCTTACTTTAATGTTTTCTAAATTCATTTGATTTAATTTTAATTTATTACAAAGTTACACATTTACTTTCACTTTTTTTAATCTATTATCTAGGGTCAAATTCAGCTAAATTAAAACCATCTAAACTATCCTCGTTAGATTCAAATGATTGCGGAGGTAGATTATTTTTCTTTTGATTTATTAAATTTGACTGTTGAGTATTTTGTTGACTAATCCTTGATGCTTTTGCTGATTCTCTTTCTTTTTCTCTACTGCCTAAAGCTTCAGATTCTTGACCTTTTATTTGCATATTATACTGAAACTCTTTATCCATTAATTGAGCTTTTAACTCAGCTTCTATTTTCATTTTGTCAATTTCAAAAGCAATGTCAGCTTGACGATATTGCATTTTAGCTTGAGATTCAGCTTGTATTTTTTGCATAGATATTGCGGCTGCCATCTCTTGAGATTTCATATTAACATTAGCTTGCATTTGCATTTTCATTGCTTCTTTCTTTTGGTCTTCTTCAGCTTTTTGTCTACGCTTTAATTTTAACAATTGATTAGCTAATTTAATATTTCTTAACTCTCTAATATCAATAGCATCTTCAAGATTAATATCTGACTTAGATAAAGCCATTTGTATGTTTTGTTCTAACATAGCTTTTTGTTCTTCATCAGGAGAAACTTCAATAAAAATTCCAAAGTCATAAATATATAAATCAGATATTTCTTTTAATATAGAAGTATTGTATTTACCTATTTGATTTATAAGCTCTTCTTTAAAATCTGAATATTCTAAAACATCAGCAACTCTATAAGATAATGCTTCAGCTAAAGTTCTATAAACATATAATGCACCTTCTAAAATGTGTCTAGTTGCTACATTAGAATTTAATGCTGCTAATTTTTGTACACCAACCAATGCGTCAGGACTTGGAGTAGAACCATCTCTAGCTTCATTTAATCCCGTTACAGTTCTAATCATATCCATATAATGATTATAATTAGTAATTAACATTTGAGTTTTACTAGCTCCACTATTAGAAGTTAGTTGTTGAATAGGAACTCTAGCATTATTAAACTCACCATCTTGAGTATAACTTCTTCCTACTACACTACCTGTTTGGAAGTATAGTCTTAAAGCATCTTCAGGATTGTATGCATTTCCTGTGCCTAAATCAACTTCACTTAATCCATCAGCGTCTATAAAAACACCATCAGGAACTACTCTTGCAATTACTTGTTGTAATTTTAAATGTGTAATTTGAATTAAATCTGCAAAGGGAATCATTCTTCTAGTTAATGATTCTATGTTTCCTTTATACATTCTAGGTGCTACTGCTACATAATTAGAAATAGCATGCTGAGATGCAGACTTTGGTCTAACCATATTTTCAGCTAACTTCCATTTTAATATAAAGTTTGTTCCCATAACCATAACTCCTTCATACCAAACATCAATTCTTTTACTTACTTTTTCAAAGTTTCCTTCTTCCATTACATCAGCAGGAGGATTAAATTGGTCATCTTTTTCTATTACTCTTGAACCGCCGCCTTCTAATATTTTTTTCTTGTATACATATTCTTTAGTGGTTTTATAATTAAAATACATTAAAGTTGCTGTATCTCTATAAAATATACTGTTTTGATAATACTGTGCTGTATTAAAATAATCATACCAAGATTGCCCGTATTTACTTATTTCTTCTAAATCTTCATTAGTTAAACTAGGGTCAATTTTAATTAATTCTGTAATAGCTACAGTTTTAATTTCTCCCCAATAAAAACAATCTTTAAAATGTTTGTCTTCAGTATAACTATAAACTAAATTTGCAGGGTCTACATAAGAAACCTCTACGCCTGAACCTTCTAAAAATTCATGTTTAGCACACCCAATACCAATAGTTGTAATATCATAATCAATTCTTTTACGAGTATCTTGATAATGGTTTTCTGCAAATAAAGTATTAATAGCTTCTTCTTCAGCAATTTCTACTGCAGGCTTATAATTTAAATTCATGTATAATGAAAGTTCTTCATCATTTTCAGGAAGACTATCAGCTTCAGTAATAAAAGGGTCAACACCAAAGTCTTTTTGTATATCCAATAGGATATCTTTACCTGCCATTTGTCCTTGAATTACATCTTGATATTTACTTCTATTTTGTTGTGACAATGCGTCTTGAGCATAAGCTTCAACTTTAAAAAGTCTATCTGACATACCATTAACTACAATGTCTACAAATTTTGGAATAATAGGAACTATAGACCAATCTAAATTTAAATAACTTAAATCACCATCTACAGCTAATTCATTTTTATACTTACCAATGTTTTGCTCTCCTCTTGCGTATAGCCTAAGTCGATTAAAGTTTTCCCATTGGCTATAATATCTACTACCAACGCCATCTCTTCTAAACCATTCATATTGAATAGCCTGTCCTATTTGTAAACCAAACTCAACAGTTGCTTTTTCTGCATCAGAAACAAACTGACTCGGGAATCCTGTGGACGTTATATCTATCTTAATATCTTTCATTTATAAAATTTTGCTTAAAGTTCCTGTGTTAGTGTATGTTGCAAAGTTAATGCTTATTTTTGACTCTTTTTTGGTAGGTAAATAAAGGTGTTTTTGATTAGCCATAATAGCTAATCCTGAACTAATTGTAGCATCAAATTTAGTTCTATTTGATATGTCAAATTTTGCCCAATCTTCTAGTGTACGAATAAAAGGCATTATACCCATATCTTCACTATTTCTAAACGTTCCTTCAAAATCTAATCCAACATGTTTTTCA
>Ga0209192_10000230_pt1 | contig 65079 bp, 61 predicted proteins | sample ArcticOcean_MG_C_11_FD_187433 | JGI IMG/M metagenome (GOLD analysis project Ga0209192, IMG submission 187433) | Marine microbial communities from western Arctic Ocean - ArcticOcean_MG_CB2_154 (SPAdes) (version 2) | ecosystem: Environmental > Aquatic > Marine > Oceanic | place: Arctic Ocean... | reverse complement strand
CGGGAAGTCTACCAGTTTAAGTCGATTAGTCAATGAGTTACGGCGTGAAAGCCAACCAAAAATGCTGCAGGCTGTGTAAAATTGATTGACAAAAAATCACCAATCGGCAGACTATAGTTCGCCTTGAATGTCTGTTAGGCCCTAATCATGTTTAAAGTAATGGAGACTGTTTTGCTACAAATACAAGCCAACATCACAGCGCAGAGATTATTAGCAGTATTAGTCATCCCCCTAATACTGCTGACCGCTAGCTGCAACGATGGCATTGAGTCGACTACCACTGTATTCACTAACGTTAACGGTTACAGTTTTGATAATGCCCGTGAGCTTGAGCAGTTCACAACCCTAGTGGTTGATTTAGGCAAGGTTGTGGCCATAGGAGATGACCGGCTTGTCGAGAACTTCTCTGAGGCCAACATCATTGATGGTCAAGGGAAAACACTCATTCCAGGAATCACTGATGCACATGGCCATGTCTCTAGCCTTGGTTATACGCTTCTTCAGATAGATCTGCGTGACACCCGCTCGGCCCGACAAGCGGCTACACAGATTGCTGACTACGCAAAGCAAAAACCCTATCTCAAGTGGATCCAAGGCCGAGGATGGAATCAGGTGTTATGGCCAGGACAACAATTCCCCAGCGCTAAAATTCTGGATGAATTAGTCTCCGACAGACCTATTTGGTTAGAAAGAATTGACGGCCATGCTGGCTGGGCCAATAGTAAAGCACTTGCATTAGCGGGTATCAATGCCAATACCATATCTCCACCTGGCGGAGAGATTTTGCGCGATGCCAACGGCCAACCCACCGGCATTTTAGTCGATAATGCCATGAGTATTATCAATGACATTTTGCCTCCACCTAGCGATGAGGAACTCGCCGCAGCCGTCGACGCTGCTACCCATCATTTGCTAACACTCGGTATTACATCGACCCATGATGCCGGTGTCAGCGCCACTGAACATCGGTTCTACACTGAGCTTGCGAGCCAAGAGATGTTAGCTGTAAGACTGTATGGGATGATATCTTCAACCGACCCAGAGTTAGCATCTATTTTATCTGCCGGGCCAACGGTTGATGATAATGATTTGTACAGTGTTAAAAGCGTCAAGGTCTACACTGATGGCGCCCTGGGCAGTAGAGGCGCAGCAATGCTTGAACCCTATGCGGACCGACCGGGTCATAGGGGTCTTTTATTGACTTCGCAACAACAGCTAAGAAGTATATTTGCTGACGCGATCAAAGCAGAATTTCAAGTCGCTATCCATGCTATTGGCGACAAGGGAAACCAAATAGGTTTAGATGAAGTCGAGCATGCCTACGCGACTGTTGGCGGAGAAACATTACGACATCGAATGGAACATGCTCAGATTGTTGCGCTGGCTGATATACCTCGATTTAAGGCCCTAAACGTTATCCCTTCGATGCAACCAACTCATGCTACTAGCGACATGAATATGGCAGAGGATCGTATTGGTGCGGAGCGCCTAAAAGGCGCATATGCTTGGCGTAGCTTTCTTGACCAAGGTAGTCGGCTGGTGTCTGGCTCTGATTACCCGATTGAATTAGCTAACCCGTTTCACGGAATTCATGCCGCGGTTACTCGTCAAAATAAAGCTAACCAACCAGAACAAGGCTGGATACCGGAGCAAAGTATTACTATAGAAGAAGCAATGCGCTCATTCACTATCGATGCAGCATGGGCTGCTCATCAAGAAAATGTTCTGGGTGGATTGAGCCCTGGAAAATGGGCAGACTTTATTATTATTGATCAAGATCTTTTCACGATACCGTCTCAAGACCTATGGAAAACGGAAGTACTACAAACGTGGCTAGCAGGAAAGCGCGTCTATGAGAAACCATAAACCGAGTTAGGAATGCCCTCAGCTACCAGACAAGCTAACGTTATCAATGAGACGCGCAGATTCGGTGAAAATTGCGCCCAGAATGGTGATCTCTGAATCATCATTAGCGGCTAAATCTAATGTTTTACTGTTACTACAGGTGAGGTAATCAACATTGAATCCCGCCGCCTCTACTTGTTCTGCTGCGGCTTTCTCAAGTTCCGAAAAGTTACGGTTGCCAATTTTAATCTGACTGGCAATCCAATCGAGAGCGTCTTTCAATACGATGACCTTGGGTCGCTCCTCATCAGTAATATACCGATTACGTGAACTCATCGCCAAACCATCAGCTTCGCGATGAATCGGCGCAGATGTCACTTGGATTGGCATGCAAAGATCTTCAACCATACGACGGATCACGGCTAGTTGCTGATAATCCTTAATGCCGAATATAGCCTCATCAGGCTGCACTATATTAAAGAGCTTGCTGACCACAGTGGTCACCCCTTCAAAATGGCCAGGACGGCTTGCCCCACAGAGCACATCGGTCATAGTCGGGCAGATCACTCGACTCTGAGTATCTAGCCCATTGGGATACATCTCTATATCATCTGGATGAAAAAGGTAGTCACAACCGGTTTCTCGCAGCTTTTCACAATCTGATTGATAGGTGCGAGGGTATTTATCCCAGTCTTCATTGAGGCTAAATTGCAGGGCGTTAACGAAGATTGAGCAGACAACAATATCATTGGTCTGCTTAGCCTGTTTAAGAAGCGCTAAGTGCCCGTCGTGCAGATTGCCCATGGTAGGCACAAAACCAACCCTAGAGCCTTTTAATCGATCTCTATTTAGATCCGCGCGCAGCGCCCTCACCGAGTGAAAAACTTTCATTCGCAGCAATTCTCAAAAGGCGATTTACTGATCAGCAAAATGATCACTCGCGAGATTTTCAAATCGAGTGTACTTGCCCATAAACATCAAGCGGCAGGTACCAATAGGTCCGTTACGTTGTTTTCCAATGATAATTTCAGCGGTACCTTTATCTGGACTGTCTTCGTTGTAGACTTCATCGCGATAGATAAAAGCAATAACGTCTGCATCCTGCTCGATCGCTCCAGATTCTCGAAGATCCGCATTCACTGGGCGTTTATTCGGGCGTTGCTCGACATTACGGCTGAGCTGAGACAAGGCAATCATTGGGCACTCGTATTCTCGCGCAAGGCCTTTAAGTTCACGTGATATTTGTGAAATTTCTTGAACGCGACCCTCAGCCGAATTACTACCACTCATCAGCTGAAGATAATCAACCATTATCATACCGGGTTGAGCTTGCGCATAAAGCGCTTCAGTGTCTGCCGGGGTATTCGCACCATGTTCTTTATGCCAGTCCTGGCGCAACTGCTCCACCCGCTCTCGAGTGAACTGTTTGATACGGTTGCGCATCTCCAGCGGTGTTATGCCTGCTGAATCGTCAATAAATAAAGGCTTATCTTTCAACCTTTGCGCAGCGCTACTCAGTCGAGGCCAATCATCCTCTACCAAATTACCCGATCGCATACGTGTCTGATCAATTTTTCCAATTGATGACAACAGCCTGATGATCAGCTGGTTAGCAGGCATTTCTAGCGAAAAAACCAGCACGGGGCGGTCTTGGTGCAGGGTTGCATGCTCAACCATATTCATAGCAAATGCGGTCTTACCCATAGAGGGACGACCCGCAATAATCACCAAATCTGACTTCTGCCACCCCGAGGTCATTTTATCAAGATCTGAGAATCCTGTGCTCAGACCAGTAATCTCAGCATCGTTGTTAAATAACTCATCCAGACGCTCCACAGCCTCTTTGATTAAGCTATTAACTTCCTTAAAGCCGCCCTTTTTCGGACGATTTTCAATAATTTCTTGAAGTCTACTCTCTGCTTCAGCGAGTAACTTTGAGCTATCCCACCCCAGTGGATTGTAGCCCTTACGGACTATCTCACTCGCAGCACCAATCAACTGGCGAACGATTGAGCGCTCTAGGACAATCTGAGTGTAAGCTTTAATATTTGCCGAACTCGGCGTGCTACTGGCTAAATCAACCAAATATTCGGCGCCGCCGACAGATGAGAGTTCGTTAGAATTTTGAAGAGATTCAGCCAAGGTAATAGGATCAAAAGGCTGATCATCGGCCGCTAGTCGCCCCATAGCACTAAAAATGAGTTGATGGTCTTTACTATAAAAATCACTCTCTGCTAACACCTCGGATATAGAATCGAAGGCATCATTTTTAAGCATTAGCCCACCAATAACAGCCTGCTCAGCCTCTATAGAGTGAGGGAGTGGCTGACTTATACTGGGTTCTGCGAATAATGCTTCGTTCATATCAATGGGTTGAACCTGTGCAAAAGTAGTGAAGTTAACTGACGTTTTAACATCAGTACATTTATTAAACCACACAAACAAAAACGGCACTGCATCTTATCAAGAAGCGGTGCCGTCTTTAAACTATTTTCAATGCTTTTAAAAAGCCTGAAATTACTCCGCCTCAATAACCACGGTAATAGTTTCAGTAATATCAGAATGAAGCTGTACGTCCACCGAAAATTCACCGACATGCCGCAAAGCGCCTTCAGGAAGGCTAATCTCATTCTTAGTTATATCTCCGCCCGCAGCCGCAATAGCGTCTTCAAGCTCGCGCGCTCCAACAGAACCAAATAGTTTGCCTTCTTCGCCAGCAATCGCAGAAATGGTAATAGTACCAATCGCTTTCAATCTGTCGGCACGGCTCTGAGCCAAACCTAGCTTATCGGCCGCTTTGGCTTCAAGATCTGCGCGACGCAGCTCAAAGTCAGCAGTATTTTTTTCTGTAGCAAACACAGCCTTACCATGGGGAATTAGATAGTTGCGACCAAAACCAGCCTTAACATTCGCTTTATCACCGATATTGCCTAACTTACCTATTTTTTCAAGCAGAATAACTTCCATCGTAAAAACCTCACCTTTGCTCCACTAGTCCTGAGTCTCAGACACTAATCTTGCTCTTAAATTTAAAACACTATCGATTGCGCCAAGCGCCACCAATAAACCGGACATAACAGGACCCAACATGAGTCCTAAATAAATTAACACCAGCCAATGACCACCCGCCTTTTTAACCTTGACGGTATAGTGCAGTATCGACAAACCACACACAATCAAAGGGATTGACGCCAACTGCAACCAAAATTGGAAATCACCCAAAACAGTGAAGCCCAAAATAACCAGTAGCAAACATCCCACACCAACTTTAGCTTCTAGCCGAATCCCTTGGAATTCGTCTTGAAACCCGCCTGGATTGAACAGCAGCGCCTGCCACCATCTCGCAACAACCAAACCCAGCAACGCACTCAATGCGGTCATCCAAGCCACCCATGCCAAAATACTACTAGGTGGAGGTAGCACAAACTCTTGCTCCATTTGCTGTGAAGCAGTTGCAAAAATTTCAGTCAGATCTGACATCAAGAGACTCAGATCATTTTGAAAAACAACCCCAGCAACAATTGCTAGTCCGACAGCGACAACCACATCAGCGACTAGCGCCACGCTCCAACTAGCAGTAGCCCTAAGCACATTGGCTACTAACAACATATTGACCAAAGCTATGATCGACATGACTGCCAAAAATGGACTGGACTGACCTGCGAAATAACTTACAAAAAATGGCAATGTCGCCCAGAGCGCCACTAGCGCACCTTCAAAACTACCTTTTCGCAAGGTTACCAAACCAACGCTGGCTGGACCGATCAACGGCACAATCACGCCGACCAAGGCAACTAAACAAGCCTGTGGTCGCCCGCGCATTATAAATTCAGCTAGGGCTCGCACTGGGTTAATACACTCTATTACTTATGGCTGTCAGTATAAGGTAGCAAGGCAATATATCGCGCTCGCTTAATTGCTTCTGACAACTCACGCTGATATCTAGCCTTTGTACCGGTAATACGACTAGGAACAATTTTACCGCTCTCTGATACATAGCCTTTGAGCGTATCCAAGTCTTTATAATCAATTTCCGTTGCGCCTTCAGCGGTGAAACGACAAAATTTTCTACGACGTACAAACTTAGCCATAATTATTCTCCACCTTCCGCGTCAGTTTGAGCTTCAGCAACTTCTGCTGCAGCAGGCTCTTCAGATTTGGCAGCTGCCTTTTCAGCAGCTTCAGCCTTAATACGCGCAGCATTGCGACGCTCACGAGCTTCTTTATCTGCTTTCTCAGCATTTTCCAGCTTCATGATAGGTGATTCTCCAGTAACCGCATCATCACGACGGATTACCATGCTTCGAATCACTGCATCATTATAACGGAAGGTTGCATTTAGCTCATCGAGTACATCCTGTCCGCACTCAATGTTCATTAAAATATAATGAGCTTTGTGAATTTTGTTGATTGGGTAAGCCAACTGACGGCGCCCCCAGTCTTCGCTTCGGTGAACTGTACCGCCACCAGCAGCAACCGATGCGCCATAGCGCTCGACCATACCTGGGACTTGTTCGCTTTGGTCAGGATGGACCAAAAACACGACTTCATAATGACGCATTGTATCTCCTCGTGGGTTTGAGAGTCTCCCGCTAATGGCATGTGCCACGCAGTGAGACAAGGAGTGCCGAGACGTTGTTGACTCGACGCTTTTAAGGCGACGCATTGTAGTGACTTAAGCCTCCGCTTGCAACTCACTTTGTAAACTTAGAGTACTAATTTTTAGCGTCTTTTAGCTCCAGTGTCTCCATTCCGAATGAGACGCCATGCTGAACCCACATTATTGGCAGGAAACTTCAATATGATGGTGATGAGTATTTCTTCGGCAGCCACTAATAAATAGAACAGAATGACCAACCTAAACCATGTGTCCCCATCAATTAAAATCAATATGTAGTAGGCGGGTGCGATAAGTACTGCCGCTACTTTTGCGCCCAAAGTATGATAACTAGGATATTCCCCAAACTTCATCAGGGCGAATACCAATGGAATAATGAAGGATAGCGTAGCTGATAACAGATAGGCCTTTTGCTCAGTGAATATGGCTGGCCAAATATGATACAGCCCGAAAATCATGCAGGCATAAGTTAAGGAATCACCCCAACTATCTAGTTTGGCACCGAAATCACTGACCTGATTGAGCTTGCGAGCAAGATAGCCATCAAATATATCACTCACCAAAGAGACTACCAACACTGCAAGAAACCACTCTGCATGGCCTTGCAATGCTAACCAAACTAAAGCCGGCACCAGGAATAAACGTAAAAAACTGAGTAAATTTGCGATAGAAAATGTCGTAGAGTTCATGGTATCCATTCAACTGAATCTAGCCCAGAAACACACCGGGTATTTACGATAATGCTAGCCTTAGATGATAGCCTAATGCAACCATCCGATTAAATATTTTTTAATCTAATAAGTAAGTAGGCATAACACAGTAGGCAGCCCTAGTCGACTATCGAGCGCTGACGAACAATTTCAAAAAGGCAGACACCCGTGGCTACCGACACATTCAGACTCTCAACCTCTCCAGCCATAGGTAACTTGGCCAGAAAATCACATTGTTTGGAGGTGAGATGACGCATTCCGTCACCCTCCGCCCCCATAACAACAACGATTGCGCCGGTTAAATCCATCTTGTACAAGGATTCCTTGGCCTCTCCGGTAGTACCCACCGCCCAGATGCCGAGCTGTTGTAGCTTGTCCAGTGTTCTGGTTAAATTAGTCACCGTTACCAAGGGTACCGATTCGGCAGCACCACAGGCTACTTTCTGAACCACCGGCGTCAAGCCAACAGAATTATCCTTGGGTACAATAACCGCATGTACCCCGGCAGCATCCGCTGATCGCAAGCATGCCCCTAAATTGTGCGGATCAGTAACACCATCGAGCATTAGGAAAAAGCTTTGTGCTCCATGCCGCTCGGCTAGATCAACTAAAAAAGACTCATCGCGTGTCTCACCGGGCCGACAAAGCGCTATTACGCCTTGATGCCTGCCTTGAACCTTAGCATCAAGTTTCTTTGAGGTGACTGGCTGCAGCAGGATTCCATGCTGTTCGGCCAAATTATAAATTTTCTGCAGACGATCATCGCGACGTCCACTTTGCACATGTATTTCAGCCACCCTTTGAGGGGCGGATTTCAGCATAGTTTGAATCGCGTGAATGCCATAAATCCAATCCACAAAAAAACTCCTCTGGTATGTTTTTATCAATCGTTGATTGCGCATTGTACTGGCTTTGGGCACACTTCTGTTATCAAACGTTTCCCGATTCCCAAATAATACAGAAAAGCCAACGTTACCTTAACCATGAACCAACATAAAACAGCTCCTACGAACTCAACGGCATATCCAATAGCGGGTTTAACTCGTCGTATTGCAGCAATGGTATATGATTTATTCCTTTTGGCCGCGATTGTTATGGCTTATGCTCTGACAGTGATAACCCCTTTGAGGTTCGCTTTTTACGGAATGCCTAGCAGCGATAGTAGTTGGGTGGGCTTTCCTCTTATGGTTAACATAGCACTAATGACTGGTCTGGCATTTATCCTGTGCGGCTACTTCTTTATATGTTGGCGTAAGCAAGGTCAATCGATGGGCATGAAAGCATGGCGGCTGAAACTTCAGCAATCTAGCGGGGAACTTGCCAGTGTCAGCCAATGCTGGCAGCGATCCTTGCTAGCCCCAGTATCTCTCGCTTTTTTTGGGCTAGGTTATCTGTGGTGTTTGATACCACCTAATAGAGGATGTGTTCACGATCGTCTTACCGGGACACAAGTGGTGACATTACCCAAAAGTAAATAAAAACGTAACGCAGTGCAAAAAACTATGAACGCTAAGAAATTTATTCTCGCCATAGACCAGGGGACAACATCATCCAGAAGCATGCTGTTTGATCGGCAGCTTTTGGTCACAGAGCAATCGCAGTGTGAGTTTCCTCAGCATTTTCCTGAGTCTGGCTGGGTAGAGCATAATCCTGACGACATTTGGAAAACAACCCTGAGAACCTGTCAAGAGGTCATATCTAAAATCTCCGCTGGGGCATCAGATATTGCCGCGATTGGTATTACCAACCAACGAGAAACGGCTATTGTCTGGGAACGATCTACCGGAAAACCAATCTATAATGCGATTGTCTGGCAAGACAGGCGGACTGCTTCGCTCTGCGAATATCTTAAAAAAGAGGGTGTCGAAGCCCTAATTAGCGCTAAGACAGGCTTACTATTAGATCCCTATTTTTCGGCGACCAAGGTTGCGTGGCTTTTGGATAATGTTGCCAATGCGAGAGAAAAGGCAAACCGCGGAGAGCTCGCGTTTGGCACAGTAGACAGTTGGATACTTTGGAACTTAACTAACGGTAAGGTGCACGCCACTGACGCCACTAACGCATCACGTACCATGCTTTACAATATTCACTCAGGTGATTGGGATGATGAGCTTTTGGCACTGTTTAATGTGCCTCGCTCAATGCTTCCAGAGGTCAAGAATAGTGCTGATGATTTCGGCACTACAACCCTGTTTGGGTACCCCCTGAAGATTTATGGTATAGCAGGTGATCAACAAGCCGCGGCTATAGGGCAGGCGTGCTTTGACGTCGGCATGATGAAATCCACTTACGGGACAGGCTGTTTCGCTCTACTCAACACCGGTGAAAATGCTGTTGTTTCTAATAACCGCTTGCTCACCACTATTGCTTACCAATTAGATGGAAAAGTCACCTATGCCTTGGAGGGGTCGATATTTATTGCCGGTGCTGCGGTTCAGTGGCTCAGAGATGGTCTTGGCATTATCGAATCGGCTGAGCAAAGTGGTGCCCTGGCATCACAAGCAGATCCTAATGAGCAGGTTTACATGGTTCCTGCGTTTACAGGCCTTGGCGCACCATGGTGGGATGCAGACGCACGAGGCGCGATTTTTGGCTTGACCCGGAACACCGGCCCGGCAGAAATTGCCAAAGCCGCACTCGAGTCTGTCTGTTACCAAACTCTAGATCTGCTCACAGCCATGCACGCGGACTGGACTCAACCACAAAAAACCGTGTTGCGCGTGGACGGCGGCATGGTTGCTAGTGACTGGACTATGCAGTGTTTAGCCGATATTTTAGAGTCACCGGTAGAACGCCCCAGTATCATTGAGACGACCGCTATGGGAGCCGCTTGGCTTGCTGGGTCTAAAACAGGACTATGGCCAGATCAACAAGAATTTGCGCGCGCCTGGAAATGTCAGCAACGCTTTGAACCGACGATGGAGAAACCGCTCCGCGACATGAAAGTGGCCAACTGGAATAAAGCGATCTCTCGGCTAACCGCTGCGCCGCAAAAGGTATAACCCCACTAAAAGACATAGCACTATAGGTGCAATAACCGCGAAAACTACAGGAAACCCAAAGACTATACTGAATGGTCCAAGCAGATCCTGAAGGATTTTAAAGCCTATACCGACTAGCACTCCGGTAAAAATACGGAAGCCCATGGTAGCGTCTCGAAGAGGGCCAAAAACGAAAGAAATAGCAATTAGTACGAGCCCTAAAACTACCAGCGGTTGGAGCACCTTACGCCAGTAAGCAAGCTCATAAATAGCAGTGTCTGCTTTTTGCTGACGTAAAAAGTCAATGTGGCTATCCAGTATCCTGATCGGCAATGATGCCGCAGGCAGTATGTTAACAGTTAGTATTTGTGGCGATAGCCCGGAATCCCAATGGCGGGTAATCTGCTTTTCTGTCACCGTTTTATTGTCATCAAATCGAGTGATAGAGACATTTTCTTCGACCCAAAACTGTTCGCTAGCGTTGTAGGTAGCTCTGCTCGAAAAACTTGCCTGTTGTAAATTTTGTGCATCATCAAATTGATAGCGAGTAACGCCGTAGAGAACTCCCCCTGGAAACACTGCGTTGAAGTGCATAAACTCACGTTCTTCACGAATCCATAGACCGGCAGCTGAATCTTGGGTTGAAGTGCCTTTGCGCAAGTATTCACGAGTTCCCTCAGCGCGTTGGTCTAGATAAGGCGAGAAATACTCCCCGATGGCAGCGCTGAGAATGATAAACACAAGTACTGGCTTCATTACAAAATACACAATACGTACCAAAGAGACTCCTGACGCGCGCATCACGGTCACTTCACTGTTACCTGCTAGCAGCCCTAGACCGTAAAGGCAGCCGATCAACGAAGAAAGGGGGATATATTCGTAAACCGTCGAAGGCAATTTTGTAAATACGTAGATCAGCGCATCTAGGAAATAATAATCTCTTTGTATTGCTCGTGTTTGATCAATAATTTCGGCAACTACATCAAGCCCTACAATGACGCTAAGGGCCACAAGCACCGAACTAAAGACTGTGCTGCCAATATGGCGAGATAGGCGACGCATTATGAGGATTTACCCCAACGACCAATAAGCGTATTTTTGAACTTTCGTAACCGTTCAGAGCCAGCCAAAGCCAAGCCAAACATCAGAAATCCTAGATGTACTGGCAGTAATGTCACATCGGATGAAATGCCACCGGACTCAATACTCCCGCGAACAGCATTCAGAGAGAGAAGATAGGCGAAGTAAAGTATTATTGCCGGCAGCAGTCTGGCAAATCGTCCCTGACGAGGGTTAGTTCTGCTCAGAGGAACTGCCAATATCACAATTATCAGGAGCATCAAGGGCGTCGACAACCGCCATTGCAAAGTCGCCTTGAGCTGTGGTTTCTCAGCTTCCCAAAGTTCAGCCGTGGGTATAGCGTCGGTTTCAGGGTCCTCGGCAACCCGTTTGGGTGGGCTTAATTTTGAACCGTACTGTTCAAAAGAGGTAATCTGATAATCGTTGTTACCGGGAATGCCCTCAATACGATAACCCTGATCGAGAACAAAAAATCTTTCGGTCCCGTCTATGGAGCGTTGCTGGCGGCCCTTCTTCGCAAAAATCACCACTGTTCGACTGTCAAAATCCTCTGCAGAGCCTGCGGTAACTGCCAAAAAAACGTCCTCTAACTCTCTATCATCATTGATACTTTCAGCATAGGTGACGCCCTTATCACCACTCAACTTATAGAATCGTTTAGGGCTGACCTTATCCAACTCGGTCATTTCTTTTTGAACTTTTAAAATAGTCTCTGCTTTGGCTGCACCCGCGGGGGATACGGATAGACTCAACCATCCAACTAAAAGCGCGAGAACTACTGCCACCACCAATGTATAGCCAACCAAATTAGCTTCAGAGACGCCGCATGATTTGAGCACACTCATTTCATTTTCAACATGCAATCGCCCGAAGGACAGTAAAATAGCCAAGAAAAAAGCGAGAGGAATAGTCAACTCAAGGAAGCCTGGAATACGATAACCGATGACCGCAAATATAACGCCTGCATCCATATTTCCAGCTAAAGCGCTAGACAGGTATTTAACAAACCGCCCACTGATGAGCACTAACAAAAGCACAACGCAGATTGCGAAAGTCGTCGACAAAATTTCGCGAGTTAAATAACGGAAAATAATCACAGTATTAGACTTATAGCCCTTGGGTGTAGTTAAACAAACTGTTATCGTTAGCGCCTATTATGTTACATCAAATCTGCAATCATATGGAGCTCACATGGAGTTTAATGCATCCTCAGTACAACTATTAAAGATTAACGCTGATTGTCTAGTTTTGCCAACGGGCTCACAATTAGAAAATGTCGCTAAAGAAATTGATGAGGCGCTCGACGGCGCCATCACATCTCTCATCGAGTCTGGAGATTTTAGTGGCAAAGCTTCTGAGTCCTGCGTGTTGCTCAACCTCAATACTCCCTTTCAACGAATTATTTTGGTAGGAACAGACGGCGCATCCAATCCTCAAAAAATGATTAAAGCTATTGAAGCCGGTGCCTCTGCAGTGTTTAAAACTCCTGCTGTGAGTGCTGTCTGGGCGATTGAAGGTTTGGCCGAAGACCATGACTGGCAGGCTAACATAGTTGCCCGCAGCACAATGACTGCTGCCTATCAGTATTCTGGCACGGGTAAAAACCCTGAGCCAAAAAAGCTCAAGACCGTCACTTACTGGTGCGCCAACAAGAGTGATGCAAACACAGCTAATCAGGGCCTTAACTACGGCGGTGCGATTGGAAATGGTATGAATGCCGCTCGCCAGCTCGGCAATCTTCCAGCGAACATTTGCACACCGAACTATCTTGCAGAACAGGCCAGTCGACTCGCTGAAGGGCAAGTCAACCTCACTACCAGCATTTTGAATGAATCCGAGATGGAAAAACTCAAAATGGGTTCTCTACTGTCGGTCAGCACCGGTTCAGTGGAACCGGGAAATCTGATCGTAATGAATTACAAGGGAGCAGACAGCAGCGTAAAACCAATCGTTTTAGTTGGCAAGGCAGTGACCTTTGATACTGGTGGCATCAGCCTAAAACCGGGCCGCGGAATGGACGAGATGAAATTCGACATGTGCGGCGGAGCTTCTGTCTTTGGGGTTATGAATGCACTGCTAGAAACTAAGCTATCTGTCAATGTTATAGGTATTGTTCCAGCTGTGGAAAACATGCCCGCGGGCAATGCCACGAAACCCGGCGATGTGGTGACAAGCATGTCTGGTCAAACCATAGAAGTACTCAATACTGATGCCGAAGGACGTCTGATCCTGTGTGATGCATTGACCTATGCAGGCCGCTTCGACCCTGACACAGTCATTGATATTGCCACCTTAACCGGGGCAGTTATCGGTGCGCTGGGAAAATTTACTTCAGGCCTTTTGTCTAACGATGATGAACTTGCTGATCAACTTTTAATTAGCGGCACAAAAAGCGGTGACCGCGCTTGGCGATTACCTCTGTGGGAAGAATATGACAAGCAAATAAAAAGTAACTTTGCTGATATGGCTAATATTGGTGGCGAGGCCGGCACTATTACAGCTGCTTGCTTCCTTGCTCGTTTTACTAAGTCCTACAAATGGGCGCACTTAGACATCGCAGGCACAGCCTGGGTATCTGGACCACAAAAAGGTGCCACGGGCAGACCAGTACCCATGCTAATGGAGTATATTCGCAGTAAGACGGTCAGCGAATGAGTTTTACATCTCTCAAACATCGGCAGCCTAAACGTTGACTAATGTGTCTTTTTACAAGCTAGCTGGCGACCAGGTGATGGGTTTTGCATTAGTCGGGCAACTAGTACAAAAAGCATTGGCTCAGGGGCAACAGGTGCTCTGCCTTATGCCTGACAGTGAATCTGTTAAGGCCTTGGACAGTCACCTGTGGGAGTTTCAATCTTCTTCTTTTTTGCCCCATGGTCGCGGGACTGACAATGCACCCATAGCGGTTAGTTGCGATCCAGATCCAGGCGATCATCACCAAATTTTAATTAATCTTCAACCCGATATTCCAACCTGGTTCAGTCGCTTTGACCGGGTCATTGAGATTATTTATCAAAATGAGAAATATGAGCAATCTAAAAGAGATAATTTTCTTTTTTATAAACAGCGCGGCTATGCGCTCAGCTATCATGACCTGTCTGAAAAATTTAAAGGCTGATTGGTTGATTGAATCATTACTCTCAAAAGTTAACTACAAATAGACGGCAAAGCTAGCGACAAAACGCGGCAACCTCTATAATCGGAAACCGTTAAATCAACTCACTTCAAAGATACCTTTGGGATATAAATTTCAATAATGGACAAAACATTCCAACCAAATGACATAGAAACCAAATGGTATAAAACCTGGGAGCGCAATGGCTACTTTGCGCCCTCTGGCAATGGCGACCCGTACAGCATTGTGATTCCTCCGCCCAATGTGACGGGAAGCTTACATATAGGCCATGCTTTGCAACACGGCATTATGGACGCCCTCTCACGCTATGCCCGCATGCACGGCAAAAACACACTCTGGCAGGTGGGTACTGACCACGCAGGGATCGCCACACAAATGGTGGTCGAGCGAAAGTTGGCCGCCGAAAATCTGCCTAGTCGTGAGGAGCTCGGTCGCGAGTCTTTTGTTAAAGAAATATGGAAATGGAAAGAACAGTCGGGCGGCACAATTACTGAACAAATGCGCCGCTTGGGTAACTCAGTTGACTGGGATACTGAGCGGTTCACTATGGACGATGGCTTTTATGCCGCGGTGCAAGAAGTCTTTATCCGTTTATACGACTCCGGACTAATTTACAGAGGAAAAAGATTAGTCAACTGGGACCCCAAACTACACACCGCCATCTCTGATCTCGAAGTTGAAAATCGAGAGGTCAAAGGCAAAATGTGGCATCTTCGTTACCCTTTGGCTGCTGGACAGAAAACAGCCGATGGAAAAGATTATATTGTGGTCGCAACCACTCGACCGGAAACAATGCTTGGTGATACAGGCATTGCAGTGAACCCCAATGACCCGCGTTATCAGGATTTGATTGGCAGCTCAGTCAACTTGCCGCTGGTGGCACGATCGGTACCTATATTTGCCGATGACTATGCCAATATGGAGAAAGGCAGTGGCTGCGTAAAGATTACGCCGGCCCACGACTTTAATGATTACGATGTTGGTCAGCGACACTCTTTACCGATGATCAATATGCTAACCACCAATGGCGATATTCGTGAGTATCCAGAGTGCGTTAATAGCGATGGCAGCGACAATAACGAGCTCGGGGCGACGATTCCAGAAAAATATCAAGGTATGGAAAGGTTTGCTGCAAGACGAGAAATTATTGCTGACTTTGAGGCCCTCGGACTGCTCGAGTCTATCGAAGAAAATGACATGACTGTGCCCTACGGTGATCGCGGCGGTGTTGTCATAGAACCTATGCTGACTAATCAATGGTACGTCGATGCAAAAAAACTGGCTGTCCCAGCCATTGAAGCCGTTGAAGACGGACGTATAAACTTTGTACCCAAGCAATATGAAAATATGTATTTTTCATGGATGCGCAACATACAAGACTGGTGCATATCCCGACAACTTTGGTGGGGACACCGTATTCCAGCATGGTATGACGAGGCTGGTAAAGCTTATGTCGGTAGCAGTGAGCAAGCCGTTCGTCATAAGTACAAACTGGGCGACATAAAATTAAGCCAAGATGAGGATGTTTTAGATACATGGTTTTCCTCAGCGTTATGGACTTTTGCTACCCAGGGCTGGCCTGACAATACCGATAGATTGAAAACATTCCACCCTACTGACGTTTTAGTCACCGGCTTCGATATTATTTTCTTCTGGGTAGCCAGAATGGTCATGATGACAATGGAGCTGGTCAAAAATGACGATGGCAGTCCGCAGATACCATTCAAAACCGTCTACGTTACTGGCCTGATTCGCGATGAGCAAGGCCAAAAAATGTCGAAATCCAAAGGTAACGTTTTAGATCCTCTCGACATGATAGATGGTATTGATATTGAGAGTTTAGTGGCAAAACGTACCGGCAATATGATGCAGCCAAAACAGGCAGACAAAATTGCTAGCCGTACGCGCAAACAATTCCCCGAAGGGATTGAAGCCCATGGCTCCGATGCCTTGCGATTTACCCTTTGTGCTCTGACTTCCACAGGTCGAGACATTAACTGGGATATGAAAAGGCTCGAAGGCTACCGCAACTTCTGCAACAAAATATGGAACGCATCACGCTATGTCCTAATGAATGCTGAGGGCAAAGACTGTGCGCAAGAGGGTACTAATTACACCCTAAGCTTGGCTGATCGCTGGATTATATCTAGACTTCAGCAGGCGCAGACAGATGTTAGTTCAGCGATTGAAAATTACCGTTTCGATCTAGCTACCCAAGCACTATATGACTTTATCTGGAACGAATACTGTGACTGGTATCTAGAACTCTCTAAACCTGTTTTATGGGACGAAAAAGGCGACGAATCACTAAAGACAGGTACCCGCAGAACACTCGTTAGAGTGCTAGAGGCGACACTGCGGCTTGCCCATCCATTACTACCCTTTATAACCGAAGAAATATGGCAAAACCTTGCGCCGTTCGCCGGTATCACTATTGATTCAAAAAGCACGATTATGCTACAACCCTATCCTGTCGCAGATAATCAGGCCATTGATAAGAATGCATTATTAGATATCGAGTGGCTTAAAAAAGTTATCATTGGTGTTCGAAATATACGTGGAGAAATGAATATATCACCAGCCACGTCGTTAAATGTATTTTTTACTCGCGGTGATGGTAATGATCAGCGACGCATTGAAGAAAATCGTCAATTTCTCAGCAAGCTAGCTAACTTGGAATCAATCACCTGGCTAGACAACCCCTCTGAAGCGCCTATGAGTGCAACTGCTCTTGCCGGAGAGCTTGAAATACTGGTTCCTATGGCGGGGTTGATTGACATCAACGCAGAACTAGCACGCCTAGATAGAGAAATTGATAAAATTTCTTTGGAAGCAAAAAAGCTCTCAGGAAAATTGAGTAATGAAAAATTCGTCGGCAACGCACCTGCAGAGGTAGTTGCCAAAGAACGTCAAAAACTCGCTGACTTTGAGAGTTCCCTAAGCCAACTCAACCAAAAACGTAACTCAATTGCAGAGATGGCGTAGGGTTAAGTGGCGAATAATCTCAACCCGCAGCAAAAGGCTGCCCTGAAATATATCGATGGCCCCCTGCTGGTACTCGCTGGTGCCGGTAGTGGTAAAACGAGTGTTATTACGCAAAAAATTGCCTACTTAGTAGAGCAATGTGACATCCCTGCTCGAAATATCGCAGCGGTAACCTTCACCAACAAAGCCGCTAGAGAGATGAAAGCGCGGGTATCTAAGTTGATGCCCAAAGATAAGTCTCGTGGCCTCACAGTGTCTACCTTTCATAACCTCGGTTTAAATATTATTCGAACCGAAATCAAAACCCTGGGCTTCAAGCCCGGGTTTTCTATTTTAGATCAGGAGGATTGTCGCAAACTCTTAAAAGAATTAATGGTTCGTCACAGCGAACTTGATGACAAGCTTCTAGATCAGGTGCAAAGCACTATTTCGAATTGGAAGAATTCATTACTTGAACCGGGCCAAGCTACTGGCGCCGCGGATAGCACCGGCGAACAGGGAATTGCAATTCTCTATGAGCGTTATCAGAGAGCACTCAAAGCCTATAACGCTGTAGACTTTGACGATCTAATAATGACGCCAGTAATGTTGTTTAAGCAGCATCCAGAAATACTTAACAAATGGCAGCGAAGAATACGTTATCTGTTAGTCGATGAATATCAAGATACCAACCTCGCACAATATGAGTTGGTAAGAACCCTAGTCAATGAGAAACAAGCACTCACCGTAGTTGGCGATGACGATCAGTCAATTTACGCATGGCGTGGTGCTAGGCCGGAAAATTTGATGCAGTTACAGACTGACTTCCCGGGCCTAGAGATTATAAAACTGGAACAAAACTATCGTTCAACTGGCCGTATTCTTCGCGCTGCGAACACCTTGATTGACAACAACCCTCACTTGATCAGTAAGCAGCTTTGGAGTGAGCTAGGGCCTGGTGATCCACTACGTTTGATCAGCGCAGAAAATGAAGAGGATGAGTGTGAGCGGGTGGTTAACGAAATCATCGACATGCGGCTCAAACGACGCTGTAAGTACAGTGACTTTGCCATTCTATACCGCGGTAACTATCAGGCTAAATTGGTTGAAATCAAACTCCAGTCGCAGAGTATTCCCTACGAAATCACTGGTGGGCAATCGTTTTATGCGAAAACCGAGATTAAAGATGTCATGGCCTATCTACGGCTACTCATCAATCCGGACGATGATAATGCGCTACTGCGCATTATCAATACCCCCCGTCGTCAAGTGGGACCAACAACCTTAGAAAAACTCGGTAATTATGCCAATCAGCGCGGGCTGTCACTCTATAGTGCCATTGATGAAGTTGGACTAAGCGCAAGCATGCCAGATAATAACTTACAGCGACTTAGACGGTTTAAACACTGGATCGAGCAAGTGAGTAAAAATGTTTACTCTGGCAGTCCTATCGCGGCAATCAATGAGATGCTTAGCGATGCCGACTACCTCGGCTGGTTGCATCAAAACTCCAGCAGTGACCATGTAGCGCAAAAACGTTGGGATAATGTGAATTTTTTACTCGCACAACTAACCCAAGTACTAAAAGCTGATTCTTCTGATAGTGAAAATGATAAGGGTGATAGCGCCATTGAAAATGCCATCGCCAAATTGATACTGCGTGATATTCTAGATCGCGAAGAGCAAGAGTCTGCCGATGACAAGGTACAGCTATTGACCCTTCATGCCGCCAAAGGTTTAGAATTCCCGCATGTGTTTATGATTGGTATGGAAGAAGATATATTACCACATAGAAACAGTGTAGAAGGCGGTCAAATCGAAGAGGAACGTCGCCTCGCCTACGTAGGAATAACCCGCGCTCAACGCACCTTAACTATGACCTGCGCACGCCAGCGCACTCAGTTTGGCGAGAAGTCTGCCACCACGCCCAGTCGCTTTGTCGATGAACTGCCTGAAGATGACCTAATAAGAATCGGTGGCAATGTAGAAGTCGATGTAGAGCAGAATCAAGTTAAAGGAAAGGAATCTTTAGCCGCGCTTAAATCATTATTTGGCTAATCTAACTAAATGCCGTTGTTGACTCGCATTCGCAACTCTTTACCCGGCTTGAAATAAGGTACATATTTGCCACGTAAATCAACGGCGTCGCCGGTTTTAGGGTTGCGTCCGACTCGGGCTGCACGATAATGTAATGAGAAACTACCGAAGCCCCTAATCTCAACACGCTGGTTATCAGACAGTGTCAAAGCCATGCGTTCAAGAATCATCCTAACCGCTAGCTCCACATCTCGAGGTGGAAGCTGATCTTGACTAGATGAAATTTTTTCAATGAGTTCAGATTTGGTCATACGGGCTCTTATTTGAAAAGGAAAGTTTTTATTAGTTATTGATTTTATTGAAGTTTTGAAAAAATTCAAGTAAAACCTAAACGAATTTGAGTATTAAAAAAAAAAGGGTGGCAAAGCCACCCTTTTTTATCTTCTTTTGCCGCTTACTTGTCCATCTGCGCTTTAATCAGATCACCAATGGTGGTCGGAGCTGCTGCAGTAGATTCTTCTTCAGTAGAACGATGCGCTTTAACCGCAGCCTTTTCTTCAGAAACATCCTTCGCTTTAATCGACAAATTAATCACACGATTCTTACGATCAACATTAATGACCTTAGCTTCGACTTCAGCACCTACAGTCAGTTCTTGACGAGCATCTTCAACTTTTTCGCGAGATAGCTCAGAACCCTTCAGAATCGCTTCAATTCCTTCAGCCAGAGTAATGACTGCTCCCTTAGCATCGACTTCTTTGACAGTACCGGTAACAATTGTACCCTTGTCATTTTGATCAACATAGTTGCTAAACGGATCGTCCGAAAGCTGCTTGATTCCGAGGGAGATACGCTCTCTCTCTGCATCAATACTTAGAACAACTGTCTCAACTTCATCGCCTTTCTTAAAGTTACGAACGGCTTCTTCACCGGTTTCGTCCCAAGAAATATCAGACAAGTGAACCAGACCATCTATGCCGCCATCAAGGCCGATAAAGATACCGAAGTCAGTGATAGATTTGATGTTACCTGAGACTTTGTCACCCTTAGTCTTGGTTCCAGCAAAGTCATCCCATGGGTTAGTGAAGCACTGCTTGATGCCCAATGAGATGCGACGACGCTCTTCATCAATATCCAGAACCATAACTTCAACTTCTTGCCCAAGATCGACAATCTTTGATGGATGAACATTCTTGTTAGTCCAATCCATTTCGGAAACGTGGACCAAACCTTCAACACCGTCTTCAAGCTCAGCAAAACAACCGTAGTCAGTTAGGTTAGTGATGGTCGCTTTAACACGAGCGCCTTCTGGGTAACGTCCTTTGATGTCGCCCCAAGGATCTTCGCCCATTTGCTTCATGCCCAATGAAACGCGATTGCGTTCGCGATCAAACTTAAGAACCTTAACATCGATTTCATCACCAACATTAATCATTTCAGAAGGATGCTTGATACGCTTCCAAGACATATCAGTGATATGCAGAAGACCATCAATACCGCCAAGATCAACGAAGGCACCGTAATCAGTAAGATTCTTAATGACGCCCTTCAAGGATGCGCCTTCTTCAAGATTAGCCAGCAACTCATCACGCTCGGCAGAGTTTGCACTCTCCATAACAGCACGACGACTTACCACAACGTTATTTCGCTTAGCATCAAGCTTAATAACTTTAAATTCTAAATCGATATTCTCTAAATGAGTGATTTCACGCAGTGGGCGAACATCTACCAGTGAACCCGGCAGGAATGCACGTAGACCACGAACATCGACAGTAAAGCCACCTTTGACTTTTCCGCTGATAACACCAATAACGACTTCATCCGCTTTGTGAGCTGCTTCAAGTTCAATCCAGGATTCAGCACGACGGGCTTTTTCACGAGACAATTTGGTTGCACCAAAGCCATCTTCAACAGCTTCAAGAGCGACCTGTACCTCGTCACCAATGGCGACTTCTAGTTCGCCCTTGTCATTATAAAATTGATCTAACGATATGACGCCTTCAGACTTCAATCCAGCGTGGACTGTTACCCAGTCTTTATCGATATCGATTACAACGCCGGTAATAATAGCGCCAGGATTCATCTCAACAGTTTTGAGACTCTCTTCAAATAGTTCTTGGAAATTTTCCATGATGGGAAGTACCTAAGGTATGACAGAGAACAAACCACATTAGATAGCGATTATCTCTTTTTTCCGCAATGCCAGTTTCTGCGGGTCAGTTACAATTAAGGCTTACAGCAGAGTGGAGCTGGCGACTGCTGGGCTGCCCGATAAATTACATGTCTACAATAAACGCTTAAAATCAATTATGTGAAGTACCGTCTCCAATACCTCTTTAGCGCTCATATCCGAAGTGTCTATCTCTATGGCGTCCTCAGCGGCTACCAAAGGTGACACTTCTCTATTCATATCTCGCTCATCCCTTGCAGCAACTTGCTCCGCAAGGGCGCGCAGACTAACATCTTCGCCCTTTTCGATCAACTCTTTATGGCGCCGTTTAGCGCGCTCCTCGATACTCGCTGTAAGGTAGATTTTGAGATCGGCTGCAGGAAACACTTCTGTACCCATGTCTCGCCCGTCCGCAACCAGTCCATCACCTCGAGCGAAGAGTCTTTGTCGCTTCAGCAAGGCATTCCTCACCTCAGTGTAGGCCGCTATTTTCGATGCTAGAGCGCCGGTATCTTCAGTGCGCAGATCCCTAGTGACATTCTCCCCTTCTAGCAAAATTTGGAAGTCGCCTTGTGCTGATGTTTTGAATATGACATCCATATACTCCGCAATCAAAGATAGCTCAGCCTTATTAGACGTGTCGACTTTACGCCGCATAGCCGCAATACTTAAAACGCGATATAAGGCGCCGCTATCCAAATAATGGAATGACAGTTTTTCAGCCAATAACCGACTAACCGTGCCCTTACCTGAGCCACTGGGTCCATCAATAGTAATGATTTTAGTCATGGTCAGTCTCAACTTGAACATTTAGGCCAATAGCTGCCGCAGAAGTAATGAAATTCGGAAAAGACGTTGCAACATTGTTACAGCCTTGCACAGTAATTTCGCCCTTTGCCCTAAGTCCGGCTATAGCGAACGCCATAGCGATACGATGGTCATGGTGGCTCAGAACATGCCCTCCCCCTAGTTCTCCACCCACGATCACAATACCATCGGCGGTAGATTGAGCGTCTATTCCCAGCGTAACAAGACCATCCGCCATGCTTTGAATGCGGTCACTCTCTTTAACACGGAGTTCCTCTGCCCCGGTCAAGATGGTTGTTCCCTCAGCACAGGCAGCCGCAATAAACAGCACTGGAAACTCATCAATAGCCAATGGAACTTGATCTACAGGTATTTCTATACCTTGTAATTCGCCATACTGAATCCTGATATCAGCCACCGGCTCACCGCCCACTTCACGCTCGTTAGACAAGCCTATTTTGGCACCCATTTGGCGTAAAATATTAATAACTCCAATGCGTGTTGGATTAACGCCAACATGCGGCAAGGTAATATCTGAATCTGGAGTAATAGCGGCAGCCACCATAAAGAACGCTGCCGATGAGATATCTGCTGGGACATCGATCCGAGTAGCCGAAAGAGCACCACCACCGGTCAATTTAGCAGTACTTTGGTCGACACTAACCTCGTACCCGAACCCTCGCAGCATTCGCTCGGTGTGGTCACGAGTCGGAGCAGGTTCAGTCACTGACGTGGTGCCATCAGCATAAAGTCCAGCCAGCAATACACAGGACTTCACCTGTGCGCTCGCCATTGGCATTATATAATCGATTGGTGTCAGCCTTTGCCCGCCACTAATCTTCAGCGGCGGCGTTCCTGTTGTAGATGTTTCGATAATCGCACCCATAGAACGCAGTGGGTCTGCAACCCGACCCATCGGTCGACCTGACAGAGAAACATCGCCAGTCAACTCTGTATCAAATGCCTGCCCTGCTAGAAGACCACTTAAAAGTCGCATGGAGGTTCCAGAATTACCCATATATAGTGGTTTGCCTGGCGCCTTAAGGCCGTGCAAACCAACACCATGAATAACTACTCGGCCCTGCTCTGGCCCCTCGATCACGACACCCATATCACGAAAGGCTTGTAGGGTAGCCAAGCTATCTTCACCCTCAAGAAAACCAGTAACTTCAGTCATTCCAGTGGCAAGAGAACCGAGCATAATGGAGCGATGAGACATGGATTTATCTCCTGGGACTCGCACACTACCGCAGGCATTACCCCCAGGTGACACTCTATAATTTATACTTTTTTCAGTCATTGGACCCTGCAGTGCTTTATTTTCAAGTAATTTTCCAAAATGATTTCGCGCGTCACGAGCGCGGGTAAAAACATCCATCAAGTAATCGTCATCACCCTGGTCGATAGCTCCGCGCAGGGTTTTGAAATTATCCATCACCCGATCAAGAATACTGAGTATTGACTCGCGATTGGCTAGGGCAATGTCACGCCACATGACAGGATCACTGGCCGCTATTCGAGTGAAATCGCGGAAGCCACCGGCGGCATAACGAAATATTTCGCGGTTATCGCCCACCGAAGCCAGCGTATCGACTAAGGAATAGGCCAAGAAATGCGGGAGATGACTAGTCGCAGCCAAAATGGCATCGTGCTCATCAACACTCATGGTGGACACAATGGCACCAACATTAGACCAAAGTGTACTGACCAACCTCAAATGATCGCAATCATCTGCGCCATGCGGAGTCAAAATCACTCTATGGTCTTTAAATAATTGACTATCTGCGGCTTTGACACCACTTTTCTCAGAGCCGGCGATGGGGTGACCTGGCACAAATTGATTGGGTAGTTTGCCATAAATATCAGCGACAGCCTTAACGACACTGCCTTTAACACTGGCGACATCAGTAATGGTTACTTTATCACTCAGACATTGGTGACAGGCTGCAATGACCGAAGGAACAGTCAATGTGGGCACACCGATCACTACCAAGTCACCGGTATCGAGCTCAGAAGCCACGGACTCAAGACTCTCGCAGGCGCGATCGATAATTCCAGACTCCAGTGCTAATTCAAGTGTAGAGGTGCGCCGAGAGATGCCAATAACGGTTTTGGCTAACCCTTGCTCCCTGGCAGCAACGGCCAGACTCGAACCAATTAAACCGAGACCTATAATCACTAGACGATTAATCGTAGGTGCAGAATTTTCAGTTTTATTCAACATCGGGATACTCTACCGTTAGTCAGTGCGGCGGCTAAACGCGCCCAACTATAGAACCGCGCGCGGATAAGACCCTAAGATCTTAAGGTCAGCCACATCAGAAGCTAATTCTGCGAGTACGCTTTTAACCGCTTCGTCTTCAATGTGCCCCACAAAATCAATGAAAAATACGTACGACCATTTACTGCTTCGCGATGGCCGTGACTCAAGACGGGTCATATCGACATTATGACGCCTGAAAGGCTCCAGCAAGTCGTGCAAAGCACCTGGCTTATTGCGCACAGACACCACCAGCGAGGTTCGATCATCTCCACTAGGTGGAACTTCTTCACGTCCTATAATTAAAAAGCGCGTAGAGTTGTCGGGACGATCCTCAATCTTTTCCCACAATTTTTCCAAGTTGTACAACTCGCAGGACATATCTCCAGCAATTGCAGCAGAGTTCCACTCTCCCTGCACTCTCTTGGCAGCATCAGCATTACTACTAACCGCGACACGCTCAATATTCGGGTAATTGGAATTCAACCACTGCCTACATTGAGCAAGGGACTGCGCATGGGAATAGACACGGGTAATATTTTCTTTTTTGGTATTCGCTCCCATCATAAAATGATGATGGATACGTAACTCAACTTCGCCACAAATTTTAATTGAGGAATCCATAAAGCTATCTAGGGTATGACTGATCACCCCCTCAGTAGAATTCTCCACTGGCACAACGCCGTAATCACAGGCCCCTGCCAATACCTCTCGAAATACTTCATCAATGGCCGACATAGGCACAGCAACTGCACCATCACCGAAATGCTTCAGTGCAGCCTCCTGAGTGAACGTTCCCTCAGGGCCTAGAAAAGCAACTTTAATCGGCTGCTCAAGAGCCAGGCAGGCGGACATGATTTGTCGAAAAAGCCGCGCCATATCCTCATTATCAAGCGGCCCAGCATTGGACTCCATCACACGTCGCAAAACCTGGGCTTCCCGTTCAGGACGATAATACGCAGTATCCCCCAAGCTCTTTTTGACCTGGGCAACCTCCTGAGCGCAATTAGCACGCTGGCTAATGTTTTCCATAATTTGCACGTCTAAGGCATCAATCTTGTCCCTTAGTACCAATAATGGATCCTTTTCAGACATCAATTACTCTCCCTGCTGCTGCGACGCGGTTCTAACAACCAACATTACTTTACTCATCTGAAGCAACTGTTTCAGCTGTGTCTTCGGCACCCTCAGACACAGCAAACTCATCTTCTTCGGGCTCAGCAATTCTTGCCAAGCTCACCAAGTTTTCATTTTCTTTAAGTCGAATAATACGTACACCCTGAGTGTTACGGCCAACGACTGAAACCTCATCACCTCGTGTACGTACCATGGTCCCTTGGTCAGAGATCAACATAATCTCATCACCCGAGAACAACTGTGTCGCTCCCACTAGAGGCCCGTTGCGTTCACTGGCCTGAATAGCAATCATGCCCTTACCACCACGGCCTTTGGTTGGAAATTCATCGACCTTAGTACGCTTGCCATAACCATTTTCACAGACAGTCAATAAAAAGCCATCCTGCTCCGGTATGACCATAGAGATCACCGAGCTTCCCTCAGGAAGACGCATACCACGAACACCTTTAGAGACTCTGCCCATCGATCGAGCATCAGTACTTGCAAAACGCACCGCCTTGCCTTCGGAGCTAAACAACATGACATCACTAGAATCATCAATAATGGCGGTGCCAACCAGATGATCTCCCTCCACTAGGTCAACCGCTCTCAGACCTACACTTCGTGGCCGTGAATACTGCGTTAATGCGGTCTTTTTAACCGTACCGTTGGCAGTCGCCATGAGTACAAATTTGTCTTCACTATACTCATCCACCGGCAGTATTGAACTAATCCGTTCGCCCTCGCCTAGCGGTAACAAGTTCACCACAGGTCTACCGCGAGAGTTACGTCCGGCAATTGGGATTTGATATACCTTGAGCCAATACACTTTCCCTAGGTTAGTAAAACAAAGAATCGTTGTATGAGTGCTGGCAACCAGCAGATGCTCTACAAAATCTTCATCTTTAACAGCAGTTGCGGACTTACCCATACCGCCACGGCGCTGGGCCTGATAATCGCTCAAAGGTTGAGTTTTCGCATAACCACCGTGAGAAATGGTAACCACACGATCTTCCTCGGTAATTAAATCCTCAACGGTCAGATCGTGCATCGACTCAATGATTTCAGTACGCCTAGGATCACCGAATTCGGTGACCACCGCTTCAAGCTCTTCACGAATAACCGTCATTAACCGGTTTAAGTCACCCAAAATATCTTGGTAATCGGCTATCTCTTCAAGCTTGACTGCAAATTCCTCAATTATTTTATCGGTTTCCATTCCCGTCAATCGATGCAACCGCAGTTCAAGGATATCTTTGGCCTGTTCAGGGGACAGATAATACTGGCCGTCACGCAGCCCATATTGATCCTCTAACCATTCAGGTCGCGCCGCATGTGGCCCTGCGCGATCTAACATCTCCAACACTGAACCAGGATTCCAACCACGTGCGATCAAACCTTCTCGGGCATCTGCAGGCGTTGAAGAAACCTTAATTAAAGCAATAATTTCATCAATATTTGCCAAAGCAATAGAGAAACCTTCCAAGGTATGCGCACGCTCGCGCGCTTTACGCAGTAAAAAGATCGTTCTGCGCGTTACAACCTCACGACGATGGCGAACAAACGCTTCAAGCATTTGTTTAAGGTTAAGAATTTTTGGCTGACCATCAACTAACGCGACCACGTTAATACCAAATACGTTTTGCATTTGAGTCTGCGCATAGAGATTATTCAACACAACCTCGCCGATTTCTCCGCGCTTAATCTCTATAACTATCCGTAGGCCATCCTTGTCTGACTCATCGCGCAACTCAGAGATACCTTCTAACTTCTTTTCCTTAACTAATTCAGCAATGCGCTCGATCAGGCGAGCTTTATTTAACTGGTAAGGAATCTCAGAAACAATGATTGTTTCACGACGGGTTTTTTCGTCGATCTCAATCTCGGCACGCGAACGCATGTAAATGCGGCCTCGGCCAGTACGGTAAGCTTGAACAATTCCGGCCTTGCCATTGATAATAGCGCCAGTGGGAAAGTCTGGACCGGGGATATATTCCATTAATTCATCAATGGTGATTTCGCTGTTATCAATCAGAGCTAAACAGCCTTTAACCACCTCAGTTAAATTATGCGGTGGAATATTAGTGGCCATTCCAACGGCGATACCCGAGGAACCGTTAACCAGCAAATTGGGTACGCGCGTCGGCATAACCACCGGAATCTGCTCAGTTTCATCATAGTTAGGTGCAAAATCGACGGTATCTTTTTCCAGATCCTCAAGCAACGCATGAGCAATTTTGGTCATACGGATCTCGGTGTAACGCATAGCCGCTGCGCGGTCACCATCTACCGAACCGAAGTTTCCTTGGCCATCAACCAGCATATATCTCAATGAAAACGGCTGCGCCATTCGAACAATTGTTTCATAGACTGCTGAGTCACCATGCGGATGGTATTTACCAATCACATCACCTACCACTCTGGCAGACTTTTTGTAGGCCTTATTCCAATCATTATTTAGCTCGCTCATGGCGAACAAAACCCGCCTATGCACGGGCTTTAAGCCATCACGCACATCTGGTAAGGCCCTACCAACGATGACACTCATCGCATAATCTAAATAGGATTGTTTGAGCTCATCTTCAATGTTTACTGGAACAATTTCTTTGGCTAAATCGACCATAATTTATTGTTATTTCCTGAATTATTGGAATCCTTTGGATGGCCGCAAATGCGCGCGGCTCTGCTCCACAAAAAGCTCAGGTGTCGTCTCACTAAACACCCCCTTAAACCGTGTAAATTTTAACATAGTCAGGCATCAAAATGTGGCTTTTATTCACCCTGCACTGCATAACAGAGACAAAAAAATAGGTATACTTAATTGCACCTTAAAGGAGTCCTCATGAGTCCAAAAAAAATAGACCTGCTGATTAATTGCCAATGGATTATTCCAATCATTCCCAAGGACAGTATTCTTAAAGACTGTGCTATTGCCATAGACGCTGGGCGAATTATCGGTATATTCCCCCAATCCGAGGCAACAAAAAAATTCATTGCCAGCAAAGTGGAGCAACTTGACAACCATATCGTCATGCCAGGACTTGTGAATAGCCATGGTCATGCCGCAATGGCCCTGCTTCGAGGGTATGCTGATGACCTTGCACTTAAACCTTGGCTCGAGGATCATATATGGCCTGCTGAGGCAAAATTTCTAAGCGAAGAATTCGTTGCTGATGGCACACAACTTGCTATTGCTGAAATGATTAAAAGCGGCACCACATGCTTTGCCGACATGTACTTTTTCCATGAGGCTATTGCAGGCCAAGTTCGCAACGCAGGAATACGAAGCCAGATTGGCTTTACCGTGCTCGACTTTGCTACGCCCTACGGCAAGGATGCAGAGGACTATATTCATAAAGGTTTAGCGCTCAGGGATACATTTAAAGACCAACCGCTGATCAAGATTGCCTGCGCCCCTCATGCGCCATACACCGTGGGTGACCGGACCTTGGGGATATTGGCCACCTACGCAAATGAACTGGACATGTCAATTCACATTCACTGCCATGAAACTGCCAATGAAGTCGCCGAATCACTTGAAACTCATGGCTGCAGACCACTTGAGCGATTAAATAATCTTGGGGTCTTGCTACCCCAAACCCAACTTGTTCACATGACTCAAGTTGTCGCGGAGGATATAGCCCTGGTGCGTGATCATGGCTGCCACATCATGCATTGCCCAAAGTCTAATCTAAAATTAGCCAGTGGCTTCTGCCCTATAACAAAGTTCATAGCAAATGGGGTAAACGTATCATTGGGAACTGACAGTGCCGCCAGTAACAACGGTCTGGATTTATTTTCTGAAATGCAAACCGCCTCGCTTTTAGCAAAAGCAGTTTCTGGCGACGCGACCAGCCTAGATGCTCATGCTACCCTGCGAATGGCAACTATTAATGGGGCCGCCGCACTTGGCTGGGACAATGAGATTGGAAGCTTGGAACCTGGAAAATACGCAGATCTTATCGCCGTTAAAATTGATTCTATTAGCCAGCAACCACTGTATAATCCCGCCTCACAATTGGTTTACACCAATGTTGGCAGTCAGGTGTCTCACAGCTGGGTTGCAGGAAAGAAACTACTGGATAACCATCAACTCTGTACTATTGACGAGCAGAGCTTGATCCAGAAGACCGAGCAGTGGCGTAACAGGATCCAAGGCAGTAACACAGCAGGCCAGTAATCACTCTATTTAAGGTAGACTATGACCAATAATGTTGACCCCAAAGAAATTCATAAATTCGAAGAACTCGCCAGCCGTTGGTGGGATCGTAACAGTGAGTTCAAACCGCTTCATGACATCAACCCACTACGTGCTAACTGGATAGATCAGCGCGCAGAAGTTGCTGAAAAAGATCTTTTAGACGTTGGTTGTGGCGGAGGCATTCTTTGTGAAGCGATGGCGCAACGCGGCGCTCGAGTAACGGGCATTGATATGGGTGAGGCACCCCTTGCAGTGGGCAATCTACACAAACTCGAATCTGGTGTTGAGGTTGATTACATCAAATCCACCGCCGAAGATTTCGCTGAAACCCATGCTGAAGCATTCGATACTGTTACCTGTCTAGAGATGCTTGAACATGTTCCAGACCCTAGCTCCGTAGTAAAAGCCTGTGCTGCCATGACCAAGCCCGGTGGCACGGTAGTCTTTTCAACTATTAATCGGAACCCAAAATCCTATTTACTGGCAATTATTGGCGTAGAGTACGTGTTGCGCATGCTGCCAAAAGGCACTCACGAGTTTTCTAAATTTATTCGTCCATCCGAACTAGGACAATGGGCCCGCGAAGCCGGCCTAGAGATTACTGAGATGACTGGTTTGCTCTATAACCCGCTGACCAAAACTTACAAACTCAGCCAAAGTGATGTTGATGTAAACTACATGATCTGCGCGCGAAAACCCGCCTGAACCATTAACCCAGGACTTTTAAATGCTCGCGTTTAAAGCACTATTGTTTGACCTAGACGGTACTCTGTTAGACACCGCACCGGATTTTATTAGCGCACTCAATATTCAGTTAGTAATGCATGGGCGAGAACCTCTGCCGGCATCAGCTGTGCGAACTAGTGTGACTAATGGATCTGCTGGCCTTATTCAGGATGGTTTTGGCATCACGCCTGACCATGTGGATTTTGAGTCAATTAGGCAGCAATATTTAGACCTCTACTTCAATAATCTCGCAGATCAGACCGAATTATTTCCTGGTATGGAAGAGGTTTTAGCACGCTGTGAACACGACAATATTCCCTGGGGGATTGTCACTAACAAGCCATGGAAATATAGCTCGGCTGTGCTTGAGCAACTCAATTTAATCGGTCGTGCAGCTACAGTGATTTGCCCAGATCATGTCGCTCACCCAAAACCCAACCCAGAAGCAATGCTACTTGCCGCTGCGAAGATTTCAGTAGCTCCCAAGGACTGTCTTTATGTAGGAGACCATCTCAGAGACATTGATGCTGGAATAGCCGCTGGCATGAGGACTATAGCGGCAGGCTGGGGATATATAGAACATGGCGAAGATGCCAGCAGCTGGAATGCCGACTATTTTGTGAGTGAATCAAACCAATTACATCAGCTACTATTTAACCCTTAAACCCAGGAAATTACTGTGTACTCTGCTAATGATATCGTCAATTACCAACCGCCGAAAAACCATCTGAATGAAAGAGTTATCCTAATAACTGGTGCTGGTGACGGCATTGGAAAAGCAGCTGCCATTACCTGCGCCAAGGCCGGCGCCACGGTTATTTTGGCAGGGCGCACGGCAGCGAAATTAGAAGCGGTTTATAACTTAATTGTCGCCGCAGAGTATCCTGAACCACGCATCTTTGGCATAGATTTAGAAGGTGCTTGCCAAGACGACTACATCACTCTGGCAGCCACCATAGACCAACAATTTGGCCGTCTTGATGGACTACTACACAATGCCGGAATCCTAGGCCAGCGCACCCCACTAAGTAACTATTCAAGTGAGTTGTGGAATAAAGTCATACAAGTAAATTTGACTGCACAATTTCAAATGACGCAATGCTTAATGGCAGTTTTAGAGAAATCAACTGATGCTTCAGTAATCTTCACCACCTCCGGCGTGGGTAGAGTGGGTAGAGCCTTCTGGGGCGCCTATGCAGTATCCAAGTTTGCCATAGAGGGAATGGTGCAAACCTGGGCATCGGAAGTTGAGGAAATAGGCTCAGTTCGAATAAACGCCATCAACCCGGGCGCGACCCGAACTAACATGCGCGCTCAGGCTTTTCCTGCAGAAAACCCCTACGACCTAGCAAGCACAGAAGACATAATGCCGGCTTATCTCTACTTGTTAGGGCCCGACAGTCAGGACATTAACGGACAATCTATTGAAGCTCAGATTCGCAAGCCATAGATAAAGCGTCTAGCGCTCGGTATTACCGCGAGCGCGAAGCTTCTTTTCTTTGCGCTCGCGAATATCTCGCAGCACATTTTTTTCGCTAAACTTGGGTGGCTTCATTGATACGGCACGGAACAGCGAGACAACCTGCTTCGGATCCAACTCAATAAAGTCTGAGCGCCTGACAATAGATGGCAACTCAATGGGCCCATAACTTATGCGTTTTAACCGATTCACCTCGACCCCCTGGGATTCCCATAGGCGTCTTACCTCGCGAGTACGGCCCTCGCCCAAAATTACCCTAAACCACTGATTACTGGCATTACGCTCATCATTACTACGTGAGTGTTGTGCTTTAACCGTTTGAAACTTTGCTACGCCATCTTCAAGAATTACGCCTTCAGAGAGCCTCTGTATCATTGCTTCTGTGACTTCGCCATGAACACGTACCATGTATTCACGCTTTACCTCATAGGAGGGATGCATTAAGCGATTGGCCAATTCTCCATGGTTTGTAAACAACAATAACCCACTGGTGTTGATATCTAACCTGCCGATGGCAATCCAGCGCCCACGACTCACTTTCGGCAGCTTATCAAATACTGTTGGCCGGCCATCGGGGTCAACCGTAGTACATACTTCACCCTCAGGTTTGCTGTACATTAAAACCCTAGGGCTATCATCTGTGACCACTTTAACGGGGCGACCATCGACCAAAATTCGATCCTCTGGGACTGCCCGATCACCCAGCTTAGAGGTTGCGCCATTGACAGACACTCGCCCAGCAGATATCCACTTTTCTAACTCTCGTCGAGAACCAAGCCCTGCAGTGGCTAAAAGTTTTTGTAATTTTTCACTCATCGGACGCCACACTGTTGTTGGCAGACTCAGTAGTCTGCTGGGTTGGTAATTTCAGGTTAGAGGTTACTTCTTCGGACCCGTCTTGTTGCTGATTCAGTTCAAACTCCGCATTATCAGTGACAGCCAAATCATCATTTTCTGCGATTGGCATGTCCACTGGGACTGCGGCTAATGCTAACTCCAAGTCAGGATCTAACTCAGAAAAGTCTTTAATCTCACCCAGAGTGGGCAGATATTCCAAGCTCTTGATATTAAAATAATCGAGAAACTGTTTTGTGGTGGCATATAGTGCCGGCCGACCTGGCACATCACGGTGCCCGACAATACGCACCCAGTCTCTTTCTTGCAACGACTTAATAATATCTGAACTGACTGCCACACCTCTTACCGCTTCAATATCTCCACGAGTTAAGGGCTGTCGGTAGGCGATTAATGCCAAGGTTTCAAGCATAGCTCGAGAATAACGCTTAGGTTTTTCCTCCCACAGACGATTCACCCAATCAGACAACTGCTGCTTAACTTGAAAACGATAACCACTGGCTACTTGCACAAGCTCAAAGCCGCGCTCTTCACAGTCTGCCTGGATTTCCTCAATAGCCGCTCTTATTTGATCTCGAGGAGGACACTCCGACTCTTCAAACAACGCCTCCAATCTAACTATATCAATCGGTTTGCCGGCAGCCATAATAGCGCCTTCAATGATTTTTCTTAACATTTCTGAATTCATGATGACCTTGCTTTAACGTGGATAGGCCCAAAAGATTCGTTTTGCACGATCTCAACCAATGACTCTTTAATCAGTTCCATGATCGCTAAAAACGTCACCACAACACCTAAACGGCCTTCGCTCTCTTTAAATAAACTGACAAAAGGTACAAACTGCTTGTCGCGAATTACTTCAAGAACGTGAGACATCCGCTCTCGAGTAGATAATTTTTCACGCTGAATATGGTGGGACTCAAACATTTCAGCACGTCGCAGTACATCACCCAATGCGCTCATCACCTCACGCATGTCTACCTCAGGAAACTGCCGCTCCTGAGTTCGATCTGGGGATTCAGCTGTAGCCTGGTGTATGTCACGGCCAAGACGCGGTATCTCGTCAATATCTTCTGCTGCTGCTTTAAATCGCTCATATTCCTGCAATCGGCGAATAAGCTCGGCTCTCGGGTCACCCTCCTCTTCCTCCTCGAGAACTTGACGGGGAAGCAAAATACGAGATTTTATTTCCGCAAGCATGGCCGCCATAACCAGATACTCTGCGGCCAATTCCAAGTGAATGGTCGACATCAAGTCAATATAACTCATGTATTGCCGAGTAATTTCGGCAACATTAATCTCTAAAATATCAAGGTTTTGCCGTCTAATGAGGTACAGCAGTAAATCCAGAGGACCTTCAAAGGCCTCCAGAATAACCTCTAATGCATCGGGCGGAATATATAGGTCTTTTGGGAGAGAAGTTAATTCTTTACCTTGCACTACTGCAAAAGGCATCTCCTCTTGCTGTGGACGCGAAGACACAACCGCCATGACGCTAGCAGACGATAAACTATCGCTTTTTACGGGTGCTTCGCTAGCCACTACCTACCCCACATTTACTTTAAAAAACATTATAACCAGATTAGCTTCCAGACACAGCAGCATTGTTAAAAACTAGAGAAATCACCTGTTCCTTGACGCATGATCTTAGGGGTTGCATCAGTCATATCGATCACTGTAGTCGGCTCATGACCACAGTACCCGCCATCAATAATGGCATCTACATGACGTTCCATTGTTTGCCTAATGTCATAAGGGTCGGTAAGAGGGTACTCATCATTTGGCATAATCAGCGTTACACTCATCATCGGCTCGCCAAGCTCATCCAGCAAAGCCTTCACTATCGGACTATCCGGCACACGGATACCTATGGTCTTGCGCTTTGGGTGCATCAATCGCTTTGGCACCTCCGAAGTCGCCGTCAAAATAAAGGTAAAAGCGCCAGGGGTGCTGGCTTTTAAAATTCGAAAAGCACTGTTATCGACCTTTGCGTAATTTGCGAGCTCTGAGAGATCGCGGCAAACCAAGGTAAAATTGTGTTGCTTGTCGAGGTGACGAATAGCTCTAATTCTTTCTAACGCCTGCTTATCACCAATGTGACAACCAATCGCGTACACCGAGTCAGTGGGGTAGACAATAAGTCCTCCGCGGCGAACGATATCTGCGACCTGAGTTATTGATCGCGCCTGAGGGTTTTGTGGGTGTATAGAAAAGTACTGACTGCTCAACTGTGGATTCCCCTAAACGGTTAAATTATGTCCTATTATCTCATAAGCATTAGTGTAATTGTGCCAAATAAGCAAGCGAGCTTAACCGCTATAAAGGCTAGGTTAAAGTCGACAAGCGCGGCTAGATGGATACAATGGGCGTCCAACACGTTAATGGTTTATTCATGAGTAAGTTGCAGAGTTCAACAGCACAACGGCAGGATGACGTGGTTATGACAAAACCACCCAGTTTGCTGTGGAATTTGGCATTTAATCTCATTTTGCCTACGCTTATATTGACCAAGCTAAGCGGGGAAGAGTATCTAGGTATTAAACCCGCTATATTGATAGCACTCGCGTTTCCGATTATTTATGGGTCCAGAGAGTTTATTAATCTGCGTAAGGTTAATTTCTTTTCAGCACTGGGCATAGTCAGCGTGTCATTGACCGGGGGTATCAGCCTGCTGGAACTCGACGCTGTCTACATCGCTATCAAGGAGGCAGCCATACCGGGAATGCTTGGCATTGCGGTGTTGCTATCTTTAAAAACATCACAGCCACTGATTCATACCTTTTTACTCAATGAGTCAGTGATGAATACGGCCGCAATTTCTCAAGCATTAAAGGATAACGATGCTAACGCCGCGTTTGACAAACTGTTGATCAATGCCTCTTGGGTACTCTCCAGTTCGTTTTTTCTGTCATCCGCGGTAAACTATATTTTGGCTGTAGTTATTCTTACCGCGGACCCTGGTACAGAGCTATTTAATCAACAGTTAGGTCGAATGACCGCCTTAAGTTTTCCCGTCATCGCTCTGCCCATGACGCTGTTTTTAACTGCCAATTTGTTTTATGTCTTCCGTGGGATTACTCGCCTAACCGGCATGCCCTTCGAAGATATCCTTAAAGTCGAAGCTGAGAAAAAATAATTATGTGGTATTCAATCGTTAGTGAAGACGTCGAAAACAGCCTAGCCCTGCGCAGCCAAGCACGCCCGCAACATCTGGCCCGACTAGCTGATCTCAAAGAGCAAGGCAGACTGCTAGTTGCAGGCCCGCATCCAGCGATTGATAACGTAGAACCTGGCGAGGCTGGCTTTACTGGCAGCCTAATCATTGCTGAATTTAATAGCCTAGGAGACGCACAACGTTGGGCAGAATCGGATCCTTATATGGCAGCAGGCGTTTATCAAGCGGTCTCCGTAAAGCCATTTAAGAAGGTACTTCCTTAACACCACAGATTTTTTTACTCAATCATAGTATGATTCTCAGAATGTACCCATCGGTCAGAAACCTTATGAAATTTCCAGCTTTTATTACGCTCTTACTGTCATTGACGACGGCGAACATGCTCCTGGCTCAAGAGCCAGCCAATGCCGTTGCAGAGACTGACATCACTCAAGAATTAGAGGTTTCAGATAACCAGGCAATTGAGCCTGAAATCGAGACCCCGCCGATCCCTTTTGAGCCACAGGTTCGCTACGTCTCAGACGAATTTTTCGTGCCACTTCGAGAAACACCCTGCCCACGATGCAAAATAGTCCATTGGGGCATCAAGTCTGGCGTCACGGTTGATCTACTAGATTTGCGTGATGGCTGGGGGTTGGTATCAACTGCCAATGGCTATAAGGGCTGGATGGAAGAGCAATTCATTTCCGAGTCACCATCAGGCAAGCAGCAGCTGATAAAAAGCCAGGCTAAATTAGATGCTTCTGGCGCCCAGGTTAAGGAACTCGAAGAGACCATACAAAGATTTCAGAGTGATATTGAAATTCTCCAACAAGCTAATGAGCAACTGGAAGTTGATAAGAAAAAGTTCGCCAGAGAATTTTCTGAGATGGAGGGAATATCTTCTGACCCAGTAGCTTTGAACCAACAGAACCAAACACTGGTAAAACAGAATACTCTGCTGCAAAGCGACAATGATGTATTAAAGGCAGAGGTTGAAATTTTAGAAAACGATAGCAGTAATCAATTCTTTTTATACGGCGCTCTGACGGTGTTTTTAGCCGCCCTACTAGTAGCTTTTATTCCTAAGTTAAAGGGCAGAAAGAGACTTTCAGAGTGGGGTTAACCATGATTTTAAAACGTACGAGCTTTACAATATTTGGGCGACTAAGAGCATTGAAACTGTCACCTAGTATCGTTCTCCTATGGCTTGTCATGGCACCGCTAAAAATGGTCGCTGCAAGCGAGGCCGAAGCAGCCAATCCTCAGGTGAAGCTAGAAACAGAAAAAGGCGCTATTGTTATTGAGCTATTTCCAGCAAAAGCGCCAGTTTCCGTGGATAATTTTATTAAACATGTTAATGACTTTCACTATGATGGATTGATTTTCCATCGCGTCATTAAAGGATTTATGATTCAAACAGGCGGCTTCACCTTTGACTTTACTGCACGCGAGTCAGAGCGCCCGCGGATCGTCAATGAGGCATCTAATGGGCTTAAAAATCTACGAGGAACAATTGCTATGGCGCGTACTAGCGCGCCTGACTCTGCCCAAGCACAGTTTTTTATTAATCATAGCAGTAGCAGCTTTCTAGACAGCAAAGGCGATAAAATCGGCTATGCTGTTTTTGGCAAGGTGATCAGTGGTATGGATACTGTCGACGCGATTGCGGTGGTGCCGACCAGCGGCTTTAGCATGTATCAGGATGTCCCAATAGAGCCAATTAGAATTCTTAGTGCACGACTGCTAAATCCTGAAGTTTGGGTTGCACGCAAAGATCCTGAACCCGCAGCTGCGGCGTTTGAACGTCCTGTACCCATAAGGTAACCATACGATTTTATGACCGCACTTAGCATTAACCTTAATAAAGTAAGCCTGTTGAGGAACTCAAGAGAGGGAAATTATCCCAGTGTTCTGCATCATGCTCAACTTTGTATCGATAACGGTGCTGACGGTATTACCGTGCATCCACGGCCTGATCAGCGACATATTCGCCCGAGCGATGTTCGAGAACTCGCCGCCCTGCTGCAGCCTTTAGCCAATTTGGAATTTAATGTTGAGGGAAACCCATTTGCCCCAGCAATAGGCGATTATCCCGGCTTTTTATCTTTAGTTGAACAAACTAAGCCCGATCAATGCACTCTGGTACCCGATAATGATAGCCAGCTAACCTCAGATCATGGCTTCAATTTAAGGCACTCTGGTGAGGCACTGGAACCCATCATTAAACGCCTCAAAGATCAGGGAATGAGGGTAAGCCTCTTTATGGATCCCGACCCAGAGCAAATTGAGCTCGCGGCACAGATCGGTACTGATCGAATTGAGCTCTATACCGGACCCTATGCTGAAGCCTGGGGTAGTGATCGCGCAGATTCATTTTTCCAGCAGCACAAAAAAGCGGCCGAACTTGCAACATCCCTGGGGATGGGAGTGAATGCCGGTCATGATCTAAATCTGCACAACTTGGCTAAATTTGCATCAATTCCAGGACTTCTTGAGGTATCTATTGGCCACGCTTTTATCGTAGACTCACTAACTATGGGTATGGCCAGCACCGTACAGGCCTACAAGAAATTACTTAACCAACTTTAGTTACCACTATGTCTGAGCATACGCCAGCTAACAGCATCGCAGACCATGGACTTTATAAATCACTGTCCCTGAGCTGTCTTGGCGCCGGGCATACCGGTTCTACCTTGTGTAAACTACTGTCCGCACATTTGCAGATCAATCAAGTAATCAACCGCACCCATAGTTCGGCCCATGAAGCAGTGAAGTTCATTGGTGCGGGCGAAGCTATTGGCATCGATAACCAGTCTTATACTAATCTAAAGCCTGCAGATATCTGGATGTTAACTTGCCCAGACGATCAACTTCAGGCTGTCGGTGATTCACTGCTCAATGCAGGCGTATTGCAGCCCGGTAATATCGTCTTTCATTGCAGCGGTGCAATCTCATCAGGTATTTTTAGTCAGGCTAGAGCTGTCGATATCGGCATTGCATCACTGCACCCCGTACACAGCTTCGCTGACCCCAAATTATCGCTGCAACACTTCGCTGGGACCTCTTGTGCAATAGAGGGTGATTCTTCAGCTCTGGAGGTATTATCGGGTCTATTCAAAGCCATTGGCGCAGATCTATTTTCTATTGATCGCGATAAAAAAGCTCTCTATCACGCGTCAACCGTCATGGCTTGCAATAATCTAGTGAGCTTATTGGAACTTAGTAAACTAATGCTCAGCCAGTCCGGTGTAAACCTAGAAAAACAACACAATCCGCTGCAGGCTCTCATTCATCAAACCTTGAATAACTATTTTGATACTGATGCCAAACGTGCCTTAACAGGCCCTATCTCGCGGGGCGATACCAACACGGTTGAAACTCATCTAACGGCTTTAGAGAAGGCACCAGAAGCATGGCGGCAAGTCTATTCTGGGCTGGGTAGCATAGCATTGGACATATCAGCAACTCAGGGTAAGGCTTCCACTGAAGACCTAAAGATAATAGCGGGCTTACTGAAGGCTGCTACCGAAATCGTACCAGACATAAAAGGCTAACATGAATCCTCCCCAGTCTCCTGATCAGCGCTCTGACAGTCCTGAGTACTTAAAAAGAAAAGTTTTTTTTGACCAACTCATTACCGTTTACGGTCGCAAACCGGTTTTAGAAATACTCGATGATAAAAAATTGGATATATACCGTCTGCATCTCGCCGACAGTAATCGCGGTGGCGGCATTATTGATCAAATCAAGCAGTTAGCAACGCAACGCAATATCGAAGTGCTTTATCACAACCGCTCTCAACTGGCGCGTATTTCACGCAATAGCAAGCAGGACCAAGGCGTTGCCTGTGACATACACTGCCCCGGCTATCAGCCTTATGAGCAGGCTATGAGTGCCCTGACCGAGGGAAATCCTAAAGTATTAATAGCCATAGATGGGGTAACTAATCCGCAGAATTTGGGGATGATTATTCGCAGTGTTACTGCCAGCCCTTGCTATGGTTTACTTCTGCCCACCAAAGGCGTCGCTGAAATCTCATCATTAGTCATTAAAGCCAGTGCAGGCACGGTTTTCAAAGGCACCATATTACGCTGCGATAGTTTGCCCACTGCTTTAAAAAAGCTACAACAACAGGGCTTTAAACTATGCATGTTGTCGTCTCATGACGCGACACCCTTGTCGGATATTCCACGTGATCAGTCAGTGGTCTATATTTTAGGTAACGAATCAGACGGCGTCAGTGAGAGTATCGCATCGCTCTGCGATTATCGTGCCGGCATCGCAATGAACAATGGTGTTGAATCACTAAACGTAGCAGTAACCGCGGCATTAGTTGCGTTTACTGCTGTCTAGTTATTCGGCTCTTCAGTGGCCAGAGACCATAGAGGTGACGCTGTGGCCGCTATCAAAGAGACTGCCAAAGTGAGAATGGCAATAACAATAAAAGTCGCACTCAAACCTATTGTTTGAATAGCCATACCACTTGCCCAGGCACCTAGAGGTGCGCCACCAAACAAACTCAACTGATAAACAGAAGCAGCTCTGGAGCGCAACGCATGTGGGACTTGATTGTGAAGAATGGTACGGCCTAAGGTCATCGACAATCCTGAGAAAAAACCCCACACGAACACCACCGGGAATAACACCCAAAGGTTAGGTAAAAATGCAACGATACCCACTAGGCTGCCGCGCCATAGAAAACTAACAATCATCAGGCGGCCTGGGCGTTTAAACATCGTCTTTCTCTTCATTACTCCAAGATTAGCGCTGACGATACCCAGTGTGAAGATAATCTGTAGTCCTGCATAGAGCTGAGCGCCACCACCATAACCCTGCTTGGCGATAAGCGGCATTCCGACTAAGTAGACCCCAAATGCAAGAAATCCAGTGGCAAATACAAGAAATATGAGATGCAGCAGTGCACGATTTTCTGCAAACAAATTAAAGCCTTTACGCAGTTCAGCTATTGGCTTTCTAGGCTCGGTTATAGGTTGTTTAGAGATATCATGAGGCGATTTCATCTGCGGGTGAGACTGGCGAATACACCAGGCACTGAACACGAACATACAGACTTGAAATGTCAGTAGTGGCAGTACACCCAAATTTCCGATCTGACCAGCAAAGAAAAACCCTACACCCTGAGCAACAAACTGTACTGCGACAACCTTTGCAACAGCCTGATGCATAAGGTTCTGATCAGCATAGCCCAGTAAACTTTCCCGTGCCGGTTGAACAAACGCAGAAATTGTGCCGAAACTCACGGCAAACAGCAGCATAAGCGAAAATGAAAGTTGATCTGTGGCAACCGCTATAAACAGTAGCCCCACAGGCAAAATATAGAGAGCATAAAGTACTGACAACCAACTCCCACGGTGACGACCGTCAGAGACTACGCCCCCCGGCAAAATGAAGAGCAAGTTGGGCAGTAACAGCGCCATTTGCGCCAACCCAAGCCGACTCGGAGACTCTTCCAAAACCCCAATAATTAACCATGGGAATAGGATCGTGTGTACACCCATGGCAAAATTGCTCGAGCCAATGGTTGCCAAATAATGGCGAAAAGAAAACGTTTGAGAATTCACTTATTTGCGGCGTTTACGCAAGACCACTAACAGCCATCCAACAGCAGCACTGAGGGCAACAATTAGCCCTAGACCAACCAACATCGACAATAAATTACTGATCAGCAATGACATCGGCACGTTGTAGACTTCAACTGCCATCAGTAAAAAGGCAAAGCAAGCAAGCATTGAAGCAATCCAAGTTGATCGGCGCTTTAAGAAACTTTTCGAAGAGGGTTTATTCAATCTGCTCAATGTCCTGTGTTGGTTTTTAGCATTTTATTGTCGTTGCGCCGACAAAAAGTCCATGAACTGGGCTTCGTCCATGACCGGAATACCTAAACTTTCAGCCTTGGTTAGTTTTGACCCTGCACCCGGCCCAGCAACAACCTGATTAGTTTTAGCCGACACACTTGAAGCGACCTTGGCACCCAGGGCCTGCAACGCATCTTTTGCTTCAGCTCGGCTCATGATCTGCATACCGCCGGTTAACACCCAAGTCTGACCTTTTAGAGGTTGTGAATCCTGACTTGAGAGATCAATATCAGCCCATCGAACACCGGCATTACGCAGCGCCTCGATGATGGAGAGATTATCTGGGTTACGGAAAAAATTAACAATATGTCGCGCAACCACCGGCCCAATGTCGTCTATCTCTAACAATTCCTCCGCCGACGCCTGGGCAATGGGCTCTATGGCTCCAAAATTATTAGCTAATGTTTGTGCTGTTGCCTCGCCCACCTCACGTATACCGAGGGCATACAAAAATTTAGCCAAGGTAGTCTGCTTACTAACCGTTATTGCGGCTACTAAATTAGCGGCTGACTTTTCTGCCATACGCTCTAAACCAACTAGCCGCTTCTCATCAAGGTCATAGAGATCCGCTACTGAAAAAATAATTGTCTCATCGACCATAAGTTCAACGAGCTTATCTCCCAAGCCGTCAATATCCATGGCTTTGCGTGAGGCAAAATGTTTAATCGCCTCTTTTATTTGCGCCCCACAAAATAACCCTCCAGAGCATCTTGCCACGGCCTCTCCCTCATTGCGCTGCACAGAAGACTGACAAACTGGGCAGCGTTCTGGAAAAAGAATAGGCTCAGCATTAGGAGGTCTTTTTTCTAAAACGACTTTAGAAATCTGAGGAATCACATCACCCGCTCTACGGATAATAACAAAATCGCCAACCCGCACACCCAAACGCTCAATTTCATCGCGATTGTGTAGGGTCGCATTGCTGACTGTTACACCACCGACAAAAACCGGCTGCAAGCGTGCTACTGGAGTGATTGCCCCGGTGCGACCAACCTGAAATTCCACGCCTAGTAATTGCGTCATCTCTTCTTGCGCTGGAAATTTTCGAGCGATCGCCCAGCGTGGTGCTTTAGCAACAAATCCTAATCGCTCCTGAAGAGCTAACTGATTCACTTTATAAACGATACCATCAATATCGTAAGGGAGCTTATTCCGACGCTGCGCCAACCGTTTATAATAATCTGCACAGGCGTCTATACCGGTGACCGTTTCCATATGCTCATTCAGTTTAAATCCCCAGCCACCGAGCGCTTCAAGCATACCTTGGTGTGTAGATGGGGTACTCTCCGCCTGGTATTGACCAACACTGTAGGCGCACATCTCCAATGGCCGGCTTGCCGTTACTTTCGAATCTAATTGCCGCAAACTCCCAGCCGCCGCATTACGAGGATTGACAAAGGTCTTTCCTCCGGCAGCACGCGCAGCTTCGTTGAGGGCATCAAACCCCGCTTTGGGGAGATAAATCTCGCCTCGAACCTCAAGTATTTCTGGAATATTATCGCCCTGAAGTTTCAATGGGACATTCTTTATAGTCCGCACGTTGGCGGTTATATCTTCACCGACACTGCCATCACCGCGAGTTGCGCCATACACTAGAAGACCGTCTCGATACAACACACTCACCGCTGCCCCATCCAGTTTGGGCTCACAAACATAGTCTATTTCAATAGTCTGATTGAGCCTGTCTTTTACCTTACGCTCAAAATCTTCAAGCTCAGCATCACTGAACGCATTATCCAATGATAACATCGGCAATACATGTGTGATTTGTGAAAATGACTGCAGTGCGGCACCACCAACTCGCTGAGTGGGTGAGTCCTCAGCAACCGCATCTACATAAACTCGCTCTATCTCCTGCAATGCACGCATTTGCCGATCGTACTCACTATCTGGCACGGAGGGATCGTCGAGAACATAATAACGATGATTGTGCTGATTTAACTCAGCAACAAGCTGTTTGTATTCCTCAAAGATACTCTCAGGGATAGATGCCATGAAGCTAAGTCCCGTGATTATTGATGATCATTTGACTGCTGCAATCTAGCCTTTTTTGCTCTCTGACGGTAATGATCTATAGTTTGAACAGTCATTGAACTGCGGGACTCATCCATCACATTTAAGGGTAATTTTTCAGCCATGTTGTTAACCGCTTCAATCATTATCTCAAATGCATCGCTGGGGTCATCGAGTTCGTCTAATGCCATAAATAGAGTCACACCTGGCGTGGTTATCTTAGCCATAGTGTTCAGGTCAAAGGTACCAGGGTTAACCAGATTAGCCATACTGAACAATACCGGCCCCGATCCATCATCATTGAGATGACGATGAAAAATCTTCATCGCCCCATAACGCAACCCGACCTCGACTGAAGACTCTAAAAGGTCTCCGCCATTAAGCATTTCGCCTTTGTTAGCCATTAAGTGCATTACTAATACGTCTTGGGGTCCCTCAGCGCTTGATTGCTTGGCTAATTCAGGCTCAGGTGTCACGATGGGAACCTCTAAGTCATCGAGTTCATCATCGCGACTGGCAAATATTGAATGATCTAAATCGAATCCCTGCTGTTCTGGTTGTTTTGAAAAACTAAACTCGCCGTTGCCAGCAGTGGTTTTTTTCTCAGCGCTTAAATCATCAGCAGATCTTGCGCCAACCACTCTCGAACCGCCAGACGGAAATTGACTATGGTCCAGTGCATTATCGTCAAAGTCATGGCGGTCAGGAGACTGTTTAAGGTTACGTGAAGACATTTGTAAGTTTTCATAACGGTTGCGCTTTATTCGACGTGCTCCGTCAAGGACAACAGCTACCAATGCTAAAATAGCTACCACAATGAGTATTTCTCTAGGACCAAAAAAATCCATATCAGACCCTTAGATAACGAATAAATTGCTGACCATTAACATTGCTTGTCATAACGTATAACCATCCTTTAAAAAACTAAATACTTAAGCACCAGCGAGTTCAGCAGCTTGATCAACATCCACACTGACTAACCTTGAAACCCCAGCTTCATGCATGGTCACACCCATCAGTTGATTGGCCGCTTCCATCGAAATTTTATTGTGCGTAATAAAGATAAATTGTACCTGCTCAGACATCTCTTTAACCATAGCAGCATACCGCGCCACATTGGCATCATCTAAGGGGGCATCTACCTCATCCAACATACAAAATGGTGCTGGATTCAATTTAAAGATCGCAAACACCATCGCAATGGCTGTGAGTGCTTTTTCACCGCCTGACAGCAAGTGAATAGACGCATTTTTCTTGCCTGGAGGTCGAGCCATCAAGGTAACACCAGTGTTGAGTAAATCGTCACCGGTCATTTCTAAGTAGGCGTGCCCTCCACCAAATAATTTTGGGAATAGAGCCTGTATATGGGTGTTTACCAATTCGAAGGTTTCTTTAAATCGGGTTCGAGTAGTGCGATCGATTTTCTGAATAGCAGATTGCAGCGTCTCAAGTGCCTCTTCAAGCTCCTGATTTTGCTTGTCCAAATAGTTCTTGCGCTCTGATTCGATTTTGTACTCATCAATAGCCGCCAAGTTAATCGGCCCAAGGCGCTGAATACGATTAGCGATCAGTTGTAATTGTTCTTCCCAATCAACCAGTTCAGCGTCCTCTGACAGCGCGTCTAACAAATCAGCTAACACCCCATTTTTATCTTTGATCTGTTGTTCGACAGTACTGCTGAGAGTACTGACTTCCTGGGCTGACAATCGCTGCGTCTCTAACTCGCCTTGCAAATTCTGTAATTCTAGTTCCAATTCACCACGCCGTTTTTCCTGTTCGCGAGTCTCGTACTCCGTTGCCTCGACCTGCTTGCGAGACTCACCCAGTTCATCTTCAACTTTCAGACGCGCTTCTAATTGCTGCTCTAATTGCTGCTTGTGATCATCGGTGGGATCTTCTTTGATTTCAAATGAGAGACGCAGCTCCGCACGACGCTCTTCAAGTCTCTTAAACTGTAATTCCAGACGCACAATCGCATCTTTGATTGACGCAAGTTGCGTACTTAGGGAGCCCTCACGAAGGGCTAATTGCTGGCGATTATCACGATGTTGACGAGCAGTTTGACGCTCGCTATCCAGAGTAGTTCTCAGTAAATCACGTTGACTTACAAGGCCTGCTCTAAGCTCAGTATCGACTTCCATTTTTTCAATGGACTCTTGCAACACAACCCGCGCTGAAACGAGATTTTCATTTTCAGCTTGCGACTGCTTAAGAACATCGGCTAATTCACTGTCTGCTCGCTCCTTACGCGCTTTAAATTGCTCAATTTGTACCTCAAATCCACTCAGCTTAGAACGTAACTCTGCATAATTACTCTGTTGTTCCTCAATACTTAAAGAAATCTTCTGGCGAGCCGTTTCAAGATCCCTCAACGTAAGCCCATTTTCTTCACGCTGCTTTTCAAGACCTCCAATAGCGACTGAGAGCTCTTTGAGCTGTTTTTCAATAGCGTCCAACTCTTGTTTTCGTTGAAGAACACCCACCGTCGCATCTTTATCTCGCGCAACACGCGCCCAGTTTGCACCCAGCCAGATACCATCCGCGGTAACCACTGACTCGTGAAGAGCTAATTTAGCCTGCAAAGCAAGAGCCTCTGCCAAGGATTCAGCAATAAACACATTGGCCAACAGGGTCTTGGCCGAATCACCCTCAACGAGATCACTCAGTAACTGCCCTTTTGCTGAGGCCGAATGATGCTCAACAGTTCCTGGACTAACAAATAATAATTCACCTTTAGTGAAACCCTGCATAAGATCAACGGAGCTGGCCATGTCATCCACCGCAACCGCTTGCAAATAGCTCCCCAATACAGTTTCTACCGCGAGTTCCCAACCGGCTGCAGCCGTCATTTGATCAGCCAGCCTGGGTTGTTTGTCGAGCCCAGCACCCGCCAGCCACTGCTGTTCTGCATCATCACCCATAGCGGCCTGCTGCAGTGCTTGAAGTGACGCCTGACGCCCCTTCAAGGTCTGTTGGGTGCCACGAAGATCATCGCACTCTGTATTGGTTTGCAGCTCTTGAGCACGCAGTGTCTCAATCGCCAGGCGATTCTCTTGGCGCTGATTATCAGTAAGGGTACGCGCTTGCTCAGTCGCATCCAGACGATCTTTGATAGATGCCAACTCTTCCTCAGCTGGACTGGCCTGAAAGCTAGTCGCTTCGGCCTCTAAATTCTGCTTTCGCTCTGAGAGGCGTCGCATTAACTGTTCGAGATGCTGAATCCGTGACTGCTGTACCTCAGCTTGCTGCCGAGGATTGGCGGAATTCTGATTAAATTCGTCCCAGTTGTGCTGCCACTGGTTCATCGCCAGTTCAGCTTCTTCAAGCGCTGCCGTAGAAACCGCCTCTAACTCAGTGGCCTGTTCTAATGCCGGCGTCAATTCATCAAATTCTGCCTGCCAGCCAACAACCTTATTTCTATCTGCATTAAGATGCTCGTCAGTCTCTTGATAGTTGCGCTCAGTTTGCTGAAGCTCTCTATCAATATCTTGAGCACGCTGTTGCGCATGCTCAATAGCTTGTTCGATGCGGGTAACTTCACCGCCAATCTTATAGAACCTCGCTTGAATTTCGTTAAAAGCATCGCTCTGATCGGTATATTGCGTTCGGAGTTTTTCAATACTGGTATCGCAATGACTGCGCTGCGCAACAATCTTCTCTTTTTCAACTTCAAAACCACCAATCACGGCTTTTAGACCCATGGCATCCTGGTTATAGCCTCTCCACTTAAGCGTTAATAGCTCAGCGCTTAACTGTCGTTCTTGTTTTTTGTACTCAGAATATTTTTCAGCTGCCTTTGCCTGACGTTCTAGGCGACTCAACTGGCGTCCAAGTTCATCCCGTATATCGGTTAAGCGCTCCAGATTTTCCATGGTGCGCTGCATACGGCTTTCTGTCTCTCTGCGCCGCTCTTTATATTTGGAAATCCCAGCTGCCTCTTCGATATAAATCCGCAACTCATCCGGCTTGGATTCGATCAGTCGAGAGATCATCCCCTGCTCTATAATCGCATAACTTCTCGGCCCTAAACCGGTGCCAAGAAAAATATCAGTAATATCGCGACGGCGACATTTAGTACCATTTAAATAGTAATTCGACTGGCCATCTCGAGTCACCTTGCGTTTGATAGCAATTTCATTATAGGCGGCATATTCACCGACAATTCGCTGCTGGGTATTATCAAAAATCAACTCAACAGAAGCCTGGCCTACCGGCTTTCGGCCACCAGAGCCGTTAAAGATGACATCCGACATAGAATCACCGCGAAGATTTTTCGCAGAACTCTCGCCCATAACCCAGCGCACCGCATCAATGACATTAGATTTTCCACAGCCGTTGGGGCCAACCACTGCGCAGAGATTGCTTGGGAATTTGACATTAGTCGGGTCGACGAAGGATTTAAATCCTGACAGTTTGATTGATTTAAGCCGCATATATAGCCATTTTTAGGTTTTAGCCTAGCCGTTTGGCGCTGTTATTGTCAGAGTGTCTTATATGTAAGTTTACACATTATCGTCGTGACAAAAAACACTAAATCGGTCATTTACAAACTTAGTTATAAGAACGGTAACCCGTAACCTACTATTTTCTCTGCCGATTTATTATTAAGCTGACTTGAGCACTCTTCTTATCGAGTATAAAACTATCACTTACCGCTTCCCAGTCACCAGCCTGAGGCGTAGCTGAACCGGATAAAGATAGTCTAGCGACAATCTTTATCCGTTTAGCGGTTGATAACTCTTGGCCTGCAACAAGCGTATCAGCGTCCGTCAACACAATGGTCCCCGGCAGCTGAGAAGCGCTTATCTTTTTAGCGGCTAAGGGCATGGGGGGGCCATCCTCTCGCAGCGCCGCCACAAAAACTCTCTGATCTGGAGTAGTCGGCACCCGTGGATCAATACTGACTCGGACCGACACATTAACTGCCTGCTCTCTCTCATTGAGCTGGGTCATCGGTGAACTACCGCCGGGTGATGAGGTGAGCAGTAATTGAGCGCGATCAATACCCGTTTGCAATCCCTGAAATATCGCACCAGCAGGATCCAGCTGCTGCTGTGCGCCCTGCCAATAGGTGATCGCAAGACTCAGGTCGCCATTAGCAAATGCCTCTATCCCTTTTAATCCAAGTACCGTCTGATTAGTAGTGTCAGCCGCAAATGCTGTATCAACGGCAGTGACGACTCGCGGAGTAAAGCGATTACCGTCAAGTAAAAATAATGATTCAGCATACTGGGCGAGTAGAAAACTATCGCTAGGGGCGACTTTAAGGGCGGCGGCAAAATACTCATTCGCACTCGCCATATCATTGTTACTGATCGCCCACTGCGCCAGCATTGCCCAATAATAAATATTCTCTGGGCGGCTTATAACGCGCTGCTGCAACGCTTCAATCAGTTCGACATTCCATGAGTCAGAGACCGAATTGTTGCCTACAGAACTTTGTAGTTCGATCAAAGCCGCTATTTCTTGATCCTCAATCGCTCCTACTTGCTGGTAGAGCGCAATCGTGGCCATTGGCAGCAGCAACACTAAAATAGGCAGTAACCAGAGCCCCCCCGAGAGCACCTTGTATTTTCGATTCGACGTCAGTGCGGTATTGGCTAACAACAACTGTTCAGCCTCAGTCATCAGCCTTGCGAATTGTTGAGCGTCAATATCGCCTACGTCTAACTGCCGCTGAAACTGGCCTTGTTGTTCTTTGAATAACCGAACATTGTCTTTCTCTGCGATTTTCCCCTGCTCTTGACCTTTATTAACTGAAGAATCGTCGTTAAAAACAAAGGGGTAGAGAACGAATAAAAAAGCAACCGCAATCAGAGTCAACATCCAGGTCAGCATGGCTATTGATTTCCGTTTTTAAGTAAATCAGCAAGTCGCTGTTTGTTATCTTGGATATCAGGATTCTGGACTTCTGATACGACAGCCGAACGTCGACTCAAGCCAAAAATAATTACTATTCCGATCAACAAAATGACTATTGGCGCAATCCATAATAAGTAGGTGCTTTTGTTAACCTGCGGCCGATAAAGAATAAACTCAGAGTAACGCGCCATAAGATGCTGCTGTATTTCGCCGTCAGTCATCCCTAGTTCAAGCAAACGCTGAACCTCTGCACGTAAGTCCTGAGAAATAGGTGAGTTAGAGTCGGCAAGGTTCTGGTTTTGACATTTTGGACAGCGTAACTCCAAAATCATGCTTTGATAACGGGCAGCGTAGGATGGGTCAGAAAAAACCACTAAATCAGAGGTCGCATTCACTGACCCTGACATCAAAAGCAAGACTAAAAAGACCAAGTTTTTCATTGTGCTTCGGCCTTCAGCTTCGCGTATAAACCGGCAAATTCATTGCTCCAAACTCGCTCATCAACAACACCGACGCGGCGATAACGAATCATCCCTTGGGCATCTATAAGAAAGGTTTCAGGGGCGCCATAAACACCCAAATCTATCCCTAGAGAACCTCTCAAATCAAACACGGAAAACACATAGGGGTCACCGCGCAACGTCAACCACTCAAAAGCATCCGCGCGATTATCTTTATAATTTAAACCAATGATTTTAACCCCACTCTCGGCAAGCTGATTGAGCATCGCATGCTCAATTCGACAAGCATAGCACCAGGTTGCCCAAACGTTGACCAAGGCCACTTCGCCAATCAACTGCTGCTCGTCTATAAATCCTTGCTCTGGGTCCAAAGCCTCTAGCCTGAATGCTGGGAAAGGCTCATCCACTAGCGCAGAAGGTAATTCCGTCGGGTCACTGTCCAAGCCAAGTAACAACACAACCGAGAGAACAACAAATAAAGCGACAGGAAGAAACAGCGCCAATCTCATCAAACCCGAATTCCTCCTACATTTGATGCCGTAGTTAAACGGCTTTTTCGGCGTCGATAGCGTTTATCGTTGCCGGCAATTAAACCACCCAGCCCGGCCATAAGCGCGCCCAACCAAATGCAACGTACAAAAGGCTTAACTTGCACTCTAATTGCCCAAGCATTGCCGCCGAGTGGCTCACCGAGGGAAACGTATAAATCTCGGGTTAACTTACCGTCGATAGCGGCTTCAGTCATTGTCTGCCCGGCTGCTTTATAATTGCGTTTCTCTGGCCATAGCGTGGTGATTAATTGGTCACCCACAGTCACCAGTACTTGGCCACGATAGGCAGAGAAATTAGGGCCATCCGCAGGCTTCACTCCAACAAATTGGAAGCTATATTCACCTAAGTCTACATGGTCACCGGGGACCATTCGCACATCGCGTTGCAGGTCATAACTCGCACTGAGACCAACACCCAACACACAGATTGCCAAGCCAGCATGAGCGATCAGCATTCCCCAGTAGCTTCCGGTTAAACCTTTTAAGTTAGACATTTTTCCGTCAACTTTTAGCAGTAAATCTTCAGCACTCATAGTGATAACCCAAAAAACCAATATAAGGGTCAATACAGCACTTAGCGAATAACTACTCCAGGATAATTGCTCGACAGTTAGAGCTGGCAATAACAACCCCAAGACCAGACTAATAAGACCTGGGACAACACCCTTGCGAAGTAATAGCCGAGCATCGGTCCACTGCCAGCGAGTAAAGCCAGCAAACCCCAAAAACAGCATTAAAACCGTAGTGATGGGTACAAAGAAAAAACTGAAATACGGAGGGCCAACAGAAATTTTACCCAAATCAAGAACATCTGCCAGCAGCGGATAAAGCGTACCCACCAAAATCATCGCAGTAGCACTAACCAACAACACATTGTTGACCATCAACATGGTCTCTCTAGACCAACCTTGATAGTCAGACGAAGACCTCATTTGAGGGCCCCGCAACGCAAACAACAGCAGTGATCCGCCGACCACTACAAACAAAAACGCTAAAATAAAAACACCGCGTTCTGGGTCACTGGCAAACGCATGAACGGAAGTAAGAATCCCCGAGCGCACTAAAAACGTGCCCAGCAGGCTTAAAGAGAAGGTAAAGATAGCTAACAGCAATGTCCAACTACGGAATACGCCACGCTTCTCGCTGGCAGCAATACTATGCATTAACGCGGTACCGATTAACCATGGCATGAACGATGCATTTTCTACAGGGTCCCAAAACCACCAGCCACCCCAACCTAGCTCATAATATGCCCACCAGCTACCCAAACAGATGCCAACGGTTAAAAACATCCAGGCGGCATTAATCCAGGGTCGTGCCCACCGTGCCCAGGCGCTATCAAACTGTCCACCAATTAACGCGGCAATGGCAAAGGCGAACGGCACAGAAAAACCCACATAACCCATATATAACATGGGTGGATGCACAATCAGACCAAAATCTTGAAGCAGCGGATTAAGATCACCCCCCTCGAGCGGTATCACTGGTAGTATTCGTTCAAAAGGATTAGAGGTCAGTAGTAAAAAAAGAGCAAACCCAACCGCGATAAACCCCAACACCGAAAGAACTCTGGCCGAAAAAACCAAAGGCATTCTTCGACTAAATAAAGCTACCGCAGCGGTCCAACCTGCCAGTATTAAAGCCCATAACAACAATGATCCTTCATGAGCTCCCCAAACGGCGCTCATTTTAAAGCGGTCTGGCAGCAGGGTATTTGAATTGTTTGCTACATAGGCAACAGAGAAATCATCGTTGAGAAAGGCCATTGATAAGCAGGCGAAAGACAATGCTATAAACACGAACTGCCCGAACGCCATGGTCTGTCCAAGTCGCATCCAGCTCTGGTAGCCCTTAAACGAACCTACCATTGGCACCAGGGTTTGAAAAACTGCCATACAAAGCGCAATTATCAATGCAATATGACCCAATTCAGCCGTCATAATTTGTCTGCTTTCCGTTTCTGTTTCTGTTTGGCTTTATAGGCAGCATTCATCGATTCAGCAACCTCTGGCGGAGTGTACTTTTCATCATGCTTCGCCAACACCTCGGAGGCTTGAAGTACCCTGTTCTGGTCAAGCTTACCCGCCGCAATTGCCGCTTCATTCTCTGCGAACAAATCGGGTAAAATTCCGGTGTAGCGAATCCCTAAAATGGCACTGCCGTCAGTAACCTCAAAGTTCACCGCTAGAGAGTTGGGATCTCGGCGCACACTACCTTCTACCACCATACCTCCGGCGCGGATAAAAGTACCTTCGGGAGCCTCTCCCGACAATACCTGAGATGGAGTGTAGAAATAGTTAGCATTTTGCCCCAGCATATAGATAATTAATCCAGTAGCGACGGCCGACGCGGCAATTATCATCACCACAATCTGCAAACGCTGTTTACGTAGTGGATGCATTAGGTACCCTCTTTAACAGCGTCTTGGCGAAGCTGCTCTCTGGACACTTCTCGCGCTATTTCTTTAAACACATTACGTCCCTGCAACAGCGGATTGATGATCAACCACGTCATCAACAGCACCGTGACTACAACAGCAGTCCACACATAAGCCCCATGGCCATCCATATTTAGCATGTGGCTAACGTTATCGAACTGAAAATTCACAATCCTGCTCCTAGAGTATTTTGCGTGGCCTGTTTCACTCGTTCACGCACCCAACTGGTCTTTCGTTCGCGCGCTAATATCTCTACGCGCACCGACAGTATTAAGGCCACTGCATAAAAACAATAAAAACCTAAGATCATTACCAATAAAGGTTGGAACATATCGGGGTGCATCGAGGGTGCTTCGGTAAAACGAATCGTTGCCGGCTGATGCAAGGTGAACCACCAGTCCACAGATTTATAGATGATAGGGATATTGACAGTGCCCACCAAAGCCAATATGGCGCTAGCTTTATTACCTACATCCTTGCTGTCAAATGCGTACTGAAGAGCTAGCACACCCAAATACAGAAATAAGAGAATCAACATCGAGGTAACTCGTGCGTCCCAAACCCAGTAGCTACCCCAGGTGGGCTTACCCCAAACCGCTCCAGTAAATAGCGCCAGAAATGTGAGTACCGCTCCGAGTGGCGCTGCGCATTTCATGACCATATAGGATAATTTCATCTTCCAAATCAACCCAATGGCTCCGGCTGTTGCCATTAAAAAATAGCCGGCTAATGCTAAAAATGATGCCGGTACGTGCAGATAGATAATACGGAAACTATTGCCCTGTTTGGCGTCTTGAGGCGCAAACGCAAGCCCCCAGACTAGTCCGCCCGCCAATAGCACAAATGTTAGGGCGGCCAACCATGGCAACCATCGGCTAGTGGACTCGTAAAACCAGCGCGGCGATCCCATCCTATAAAACCAGTTCCAATTCATAGTCTAATCTAAGTCCTAATTAATCGTCGTCAGGCGTAACACACTGGAAATCGCCAAGGGACAGAGCGCAATAGCGAGAGCCAGCATAGCACCCAAAATTGCCAATGGACCAGTCCAAGCAAGTCCTTGAATACTGTACTGCGCGGTGGCACTGCCAAAAATAATAACCGGCATATAAAGAGGCATCACTATTAGTGTCAACAGCAGCCCGCCTTTGGGCAAAGATACGGTCAAGGCCGCACCCAAGGCCGCCAGTAGGCTTAGACAGCCAGTACCCACCGCTAAGCCAGCCATCATCGGCAAATAACCGTCAGTGGGTAACGAGAGCAACAGGCCTAAAAGTGGAGACACCAACGTCAACGGCAAACCCGTGGTCAGCCAATGCGCGGTGACTTTACCCAACACCGGCATGACTATCAACTGTGGGCTGATCAGCAGTTGCTCCAAAGATCCATCCTGATAATCACTTGCGAACAAACTCTCCGCAGAAAGCAATGTTGCTAAGAGCGCCATAACCCAAATGATACCGGGTGCAATGTCTTTCAGTAATTCAGCATCAGGGGTTGTTGCCAAAGGGACAAAGGTCGCTGCCATAATAAAAAAGATGAGCGGACTAGCAACCTCTCCTCGACGCCGATTGATCAGTAACAAATCGCGTCTGAGAAAAGCCCAAAAACCAGTGTTAGAGATCATTTCTAAACTGCTCCCTGAATAGCTTGATCCATTAGGGAGTAGCGGCGCACCGCTTTCATGGCGACAGGTTGATGTGTTGACAGCACAACCGAACCACCCCCATCGAGATGTTTCTGCATGCAGTCTTCAACCAAGGCTACACCTTGGCTGTCTAGCGCCGCAAAGGGTTCATCCAAAATCCAAAGTTTAGCGTCTGAAATGAGTAATCGGGCTAGTGCCACTCGGCGCTGCTGTCCAGCAGACAGTCGGTAACAGGGTACATCGGAATAACCTGTCAATTGCACACTGTCCAAAGCCGATAAAAGCTCTTCGCAGACTGTCGAACGGCCCGTCATCCAGCTAAGATTTTCTTCTGCGCTCAAGGTCACCTTTACCGCAGACTGATGTCCTAAAAAAAGCAGGTCAGAGAGATATTCAAATCGACATTCGGACAGCGCTTTACCTCGATAGTAAATATTTCCGCGCGTCGGAGTCAGCGCCGAGGTCAACAGTCGCAACAAGGTTGTTTTACCACTACCGTTAGGTCCTTCTATTTGTAGTATTTCACCGTCACTAAGATCCAGACACACAGAGTCAATTATCTGAGTGTCGTCGCGCTCAAAGCACAAATCTTTGACAGATAGAAGGGATGGTCCAACCACCATACAGCCTCAAAATAGAATTATAAAAAGTGTGAGCATTATGCCAAAAATCAGCATCCATAGGTGGCCTTTGATCAATTTAATTCATAAACAATAGCCCACAAAGCCACCATCATGGTTCTGCACTGAAAAAACATTATCACGATGTTTCAGAGTTTAGATTGAGGTCGCTACTGTTGAGACTTACAATGGCGAAAAGGATAATCTAATCATGCAAATCTACCGAGTTGGCGGCGCCGTTCGCGACAAATTACTAAATTACCCCTGCCATGAAAATGACTGGGTAGTGGTCGGTAGCTCTCCAGAAGAAATGGTAGCCCTTGGCTATAGGCCAGTCGGACAGGATTTTCCCGTTTTTATTGATCCTCGCAGCGGTGAAGAATATGCCTTGGCACGAACCGAAAGGAAATCAGGCGTTGGCTATGGTGGCTTCACCTTTCACACATCACCCGACATAAGTCTCGAAGATGACTTAATTCGTCGTGACTTGACCATTAATGCAATGGCAGAGTCTGCTGATGGCACTATTACCGATCCCTATGGCGGCCAACAAGATCTTGATAATAAGGTTTTACGCCACGTCTCAGATACTTTTGCTGAAGACCCACTGAGGGTATTACGGGTTGCGCGATTTGCCGCACGCTATGCACATCTTGGGTTTACCCTCGCACCAGAAACACTCCAGCTAATGTGTACAATCGTTAATCGTGGTGAAATGACTGCGCTGGTGGCTGAACGCGTATGGAAAGAAACCCAGCGTGCATTGTGTGAATGTTCTCCTGACGTTTTTATAGAAACATTGAAGTCCTGTGGTGCGCTGGCCGTCTTATTACCTGAGGTCGAGGCTCTGTTTGGTATTGAACAGCGCGCAGATTTTCACCCAGAGATCGACACGGGCATTCATACACTAATGGCACTGCAGCAATCGGCGCTGTTAACCAATAAAGCTACTATTCGTTTTACCGTGCTAGTGCATGACTTGGGAAAAGCCATTACGCCCAAGGAAATTCTGCCTCGCCATACCGGCCATGAGGCCCGAGGACTGCCCCTAGTCAAACAGGTATGTGATCGATTAAAGGTTCCCAACCAGCATCGCCAATTAGCAATGGTGGTGACGGAATATCATTTGATGTGCCACAAGTCACTCGAATTCAAACCAGAAAACTTACTAAAGCTGTTAACGGTTATTGGCGCCCTGAAGTCTGCGGAAAAACTAGACGACTTCTTACTCTGCTGTATGGCCGATGCAAAAGGGCGAAAAGGGCTAGAAAAGCAAGAATATGCGCCTAATAGATATTTGCGAGAGGCCCGCGAGGCCGCCATTGCCGTACAAGTAACAGATTTAGTCGCCAATGGTATCAAAGGTGCGGATATCGGAACACAATTAAAGCAACGCCAAATTGACGCTTTAAGCGAATTTAAACAACATTATCAGCCATAGAAACTAAGGTATTTACATGCATTCTGACAACAATCAAATTAGCCCAGTTATCCTAATTACCGGCGCAGCACGGCGCATTGGCGCTGTCATTGCCGAGGTGTTTCATAAACAGGGTTATACCATTATCATTCATTACAACCGCTCTGCCGCTGCCGCCAACAAGCTTTGCGATCAGCTTAATCAGCAGCGTGCAGACAGCTGCCTGTTAGTGCAAAGCGATCTTAATGACATGAGCGGATTAACTAAAATTGCAAACTTAGTAGGTTCAGTTGGCCGACTCGATGTCCTGGTTAATAACGCATCTAGTTTTTATCCAACGCCTCTCGCTGATTGCGAAGAGCAGCAGTGGGACGACCTGATTAACAGCAATCTGAAGGGTCCATTTTTTCTATCACAAAAACTGGCACCTATGCTCACAGATAGCAATGGAGTCATCGTGAATATCTCCGACATGCATGCTCGGCAGGCACTTAAGAGCCACCCTATCTACTCGATCGCTAAAGCCGGCAACATCGCCATGACTAAAACACTAGCCAAAGAACTGGGTCCGAACGTTCGCGTTAACAGTGTCGCCCCTGGAGCAATTCTATGGCCCGAGCACGAGTCTGATGACACCAGCAAACAAAACTCGGTGCTGAGTAAAGTACCCATGGGTCGGCTGGGAACAGAGTCTGACATTGCTGACACGGTGTACTTTTTAGCGGTCGAGGCAACCTACATGACCGGCCAAACAATCGCGGTTGATGGCGGCAGCTCTAACAGTCTTTGAGGCGAGTTAAACGGGTAATCTTCGGCCTTGCCAGATAAACTCTACCGACCATAGGTTTTGCTTTGATTTGTCGTAATGCTGCCAGTGCTCAGCATAGGATTTACCGGTCTTAGGGTGAAGTGCTTGCGGCGCAAGGTCTGCCATTGGAAGCAGCACGAATGCATTTTTAAGAATTTCATCTCGCGGCAACTCTATGCCGTCTCGGTGCCCACAAATTGCATCAACCGTAAGAATATCAATGTCCAAACTGCGAGGGCCGAAGCGCGCCGCGGTGCGGTCCCGACCATTGTCGTTTTCTATTGCTTTGAGAATCAGCGATAACTCACCCACTGACTTGTCCGAGTGAATTCCGACCACTAAATTATAGAAATTATCGCCTTCAAAACCCACCGAGTCGCTCTCATAGACTGGCGAGAGTAATAGTTCTCTAAATTCGGCATGCAGGGCATCTAACGCCGCCCCTATTCGTATATGGCGATCGATGTTACTACCTAAACTCAGGTAGATGAGGGCCACTAGCTGCGCTCTCCACGCTCGATAATAATGCCGACATCCTGCGAGCCTCGCAGTGCTCCAGGCTTACTGACGCGAAGCTTTAACCAGGGTACCGAGAACTCATTGCGGACAATCGAGGCTATCTCCTCGGCCATGCGCTCCACCAATAAAAATTCACTCGCTTCTATAAAGGCAATCAAGCGCTTAGCAATCGATTTGTAATTAAGGGCATACTGAATATCATCAGTTTCAGCCGCACGCAAAATATCATGCGCCATTTCCAAGTCGAGACTAATTGTTTGCTTAACCTCGCGCTCCCAATCATAGATACCAATAATCGTTTCAATACGCAGGTCTCTGATGTAAACAATGTCCATTAAACGGGTTCCTGTAATTTAATTTTGCCCGAGGGCACATTTAGCTGCTCTAGTGGCCAGCGCGGTGTAGCCGTAATTGTCATCTCATTACGCTCTCCAGCTAGCAAACGCTGACACCCTGCGTAGGCAATCATAGCGCCATTATCAGTGCAAAACTCATGGCGTGCATAAAACACGTCGACACCCTCTTTCCCAAGGGCGACCTTTAACTTGTCTCGCAACCGAGTATTTGCCGACACCCCGCCAGCAATCACTAACGTTTTCATACCTGCGGCCAACACTGCTCGGCGACATTTAATCACCAGCGTATCTACCACTGCCTCCTGGAAACCGGCACAAATATCAAGAATAGTCTGTTCATCAGGCAACACATCGTCGCCACGGTGCTTCTGAATTAAGTTACGCGTATGGGTTTTAAGCCCTGAAAAACTAAAATCCAAACCGGGGCGATCGGTCATCGGTCGCGGAAAGCTAAAGCGGTCGATTTGACCACGCTCGGCCATTTTCGCAAGAACAGGACCACCGGGATAATCCAAATCGAGCATTTTTGCCGTTTTATCAAAAGCTTCACCCGCAGCATCATCCAGTGACTCACCTAATAACTGGTAATCCCCAACCGCTTTAACCGACACTAACTGAGTGTGACCTCCTGAAACCAGCAGAGCAACAAACGGAAACGCCGGCGGTGTTGACTCAAGCATCGGAGCCAACAGATGGGCCTCCATGTGATGGACGCCCAATACGGGAATATCCAAGGCAAACCCTAAGGCTGTGCCTGTTGCCCCACCCACCATGAGAGCCCCCATCAAACCCGGGCCCGCAGTGTAGGCAATGCCATCTAGCGCGTGCTTGCTAACCTCAGCCGCAGCTAACACCTCATCCAACAGCGGTAAAATTTTTCGGACATGATCTCGTGAAGCCAGTTCGGGCACCACCCCGCCATACTCTGCGTGCAGTTGAGTCTGCGAATACAGGCGGTGCGCGAGTAACCCACGGTCACTGTCATACACAGCAACACCGGTTTCATCGCAGGAAGTTTCTATACCCAGAACAAGCATGGTATCAAGCACCTAATGTAATTTATCGAATTTAAAAACTAATTATAACAAGACTTAACCAATGGCGGTAAGATCCTTACATGACGTGGACAGATGACGAAATGGTGAGAATCAAAAAGCCACTGAAAAATGCCCAAAAAGCCTTTGCAACAAATACGTGAAGTGTATAGAATACGCGCCGTTGAACAGTCGAATGCGGAATGGTCCCCTCGACAGTTACTTAAACTACAGGATTAAGCATACATGCCAAGTGTACGTATTAAAGAAAACGAGCCATTTGACGTAGCACTACGTCGCTTCAAACGCTCTTGTGAGAAAGCTGGTGTTTTGGCTAAAGTTCGCAGTTGCGAGTTTTACGAGAAGCCTACTTGGGTACGTAAGCGTAAAGCTGCTGCCGCAGTTAAGCGGAATCAGAAGCAAGTGTCTCGCGAATCACGCAAGTTTACTCGGCTGTATTAATCTCCCCTCGAAACGACGGTTGAGATTGTGTAGTATCAAGGAGCGCCTAGTAGGCGCTTTTTGTGTTTCTGAAATCCTTTAAATAGTTATCAGGAGATATTCTATGTCGATGAAAAAACAAATTACCGACGCAATGAAGCAAGCTATGCGCGCCAAAGACAAACCTCGCCTTGGCGCCATTCGCCTTATGCTAGCTGAAGTTAAACGTATTGAAGTCGACGAACGAATTGAGATTGACGATGAACGGCTGCTATCTATCCTGGATAAAATGATCAAACAAAGACGTGATTCGATTAGCCAGTATGAAGCGGCAGGACGAGATGAGCTAGCGGCCATAGAGATTGATGAAATTACTGTCATTCAAGACTTTTTGCCCACCGCGCTTAATGACGACGAGATTAATGCCTTGATCTCTGCAGCCATTGCAGAGACCGGCGCGGAATCTATGCGCGACATGGGCAAGGTTATGGGTATACTTCGCCCACAGATTCAGGGTCGTGCCGATGGCGGCGCAGTGAGTGGCTTAGTTAAGGTTGCTCTTAATAGCTAATCGCAGTTTCATTACGCGATAAAGCAGTTACACTGTAGTTTCAAATTTGCGGTAACCGATTGCACCCATGGCCGGATTGATCCCACAAACATTTATTGATGACCTCCTTGACCGCATTGACATTGTCGATGTGGTGAACGGGCGTGTGCCACTAAAAAAAGCGGGTAAAAACTACAAGGCATGCTGCCCCTTTCACGAAGAGAAAAGCCCCTCGTTTACTGTCGCTCAAGACAAACAATTTTACTATTGCTTTGGCTGTGGCGCTGGTGGCAATGCGCTGGGCTTTGTCATGGAATTCGACCGATTAGACTTCTTGCCTGCCGTCGAAATGCTGGCTAAAAATGCCGGCATGGAAATCCCTCGAGAGGCCGCTCCCGACCGAAAAGTCACCAAGCAAAAAGACAACCTGTTCTCAATGCTTACCGAATCAGACAAATACTATCGGCAGCAGCTACGCACTCATCCAGACGCAAAAACCGCGGTAGACTACCTTAAGGCTCGTGGGCTTAGTGGTAAAATTGCCGCCCAATTCGGTGTTGGCTATGCACCGCCTGGGTGGGACAATTTACTCAAAAGTGCCGGCGGGACTGATGAAAAGAATCAACTGCTAGATCAATCGGGCATGATTATTGTTAAGCCGGAAGAAAAGAAGCAGTACGATCGGTTTCGCCATCGCATCATGTTTCCTATTCGCGACCAGCGCGGGCGTACCATTGGTTTTGGCGGCCGGGTTCTTGATGACAGCACACCTAAGTACCTAAATTCTCCAGAGACCCCGGTCTTTCATAAGGGCCGAGAGCTTTATGGTCTCTATGAAGCGCGACAAACACTGAAAGAAATCCCCTGCTTGATTATGGTTGAAGGCTACATGGATGTGATTGCTCTGGCGCAATACGGCATAGCCAATGCCGTAGCCACGCTCGGCACCGCTCTGACCGAAAATCATCTGCAAAAACTGTTTCGCTACACCTCTGAACTGGTGTTCTGTTTCGATGGCGATAACGCCGGGCGACGCGCAGCCGCGCGCTCTTTAGAAATAGCCTTGCCAGAAATGCGCGATGGTGTGTCGGCGAAGTTTTTGTTCTTGCCTGACGGCGAAGACCCAGACAGCATGGTTCGGCAGCTTGGCACCACAGCCTTCCAAGAGCAGGTAAAAAAAGCCCAACCACTGTCTGAATTTTTGTTCGAACAACTTAACGATGGCATTGATAGCTCAACCGCAGACGGTAAAGCCCGCTTGAGCAAGGTCTGTGCGCCGCAAATTAATCGCATTCCGCAGGGTGTTTTTCGGCAACTAATGCTTGAAGAGCTATCACGTAGAACCGGAATTTCAGCCGACAATCTGCGCGACTATGTGGCGACTCATGTCAGCCCACAGCAACGCGCTGCGGTGGCTGCAGAAAAAACGCCCATAGCCGGCAGTGCGCCAGAGAACTATGCTCCACCCAACACTATTGATGACGGTCATTATGCTGAGTTTGATGGCTCTATCGAAACTGATCAATATGCAGACTTAGCGCCAGTAAGAGCATCTAAAATTCGGCTATCTCCGGTGAAGTTCATCACCGCCCTGCTGCTAAATCATCCTGCGTTGGCAGAGTCGGCTGACGATCTTAGCTTTTTAGAGAAATCAGCTGATCAAGACATACAGTTATTTTTACGTGTACTGGATGTTGCTAAGAAAAATCCGCACTACAAACCATCGCATATATTCGCATATTGGCTGGGTACTCACGGCAACCAGGCAGAGACAAAACTCCTGCAATCGCTAGCTGCCAGCGAGCTTTATCACCCACCGGTCGGCACCGGCCGAGATGACAATCAAGAGTTTAGCGATGCACTTGCTCACATCATCAGTAGTGCTTTTGACACTCTGCCCCCTGCAGAAAAAGCCATGCATCTATTGCAGCGTGAAAAACTAAATGAGCGTGAAATTAAACAATTACACAAATTGCGCCTACAACTGCCCAACGATGAACAATCAAAAGAGTTAAAAAATAAGATAAAACAACGACTTGTGATCTAAACTAATATAAAAACCGTAGCTAAAATTAAATCCAAGAGTGACTGAGACAATTCGCGGTTTATTAGTTATAATTGCGCGCTGAATTTCCACCCCCCAACGACATAAGTTTGCCCTATGACTGAAAGCAACGATAAGCAACAATCCGGTATTAAAGATCTTATAGCCAAAGGACGTGAACAGGGTTACCTGACTTACGCTGAAGTTAACGATCACCTACCCGAAGACATTGCGGACCCAGAACAGGTCGAAGACATCATTCAGATGATCAACGACATGGGTATTACCGTATTTGAAACAGCACCGGATGCTGAAACGCTTCTCATGATGAATGGTGACAATACGCCAGATGAGGTTGCCGCTGCTGAAGCCGCCGCCGCATTGGCCTCTGTCGAGTCTGAGCAACACAGAACAACTGACCCCGTGCGTATGTACATGCGCGAAATGGGCTCTGTTGAACTGCTAACGCGTGAAGGCGAGATCGAGATTGCCAAGCGCATTGAAGAAGGCACTCGTGAGCTCATGTCTGCCGTCTCAGATTGGCCGACTAACGTTGCTACTGTAATGGGCGAGTGGGACAAGGTTGTTGCCGGTGATAAGAAACTGACTGACCTTATTAGTGGTTACCTCAACCCCATGGAGCATGTGCCCTCTGCACTTGCCCAGCAACAGGCTGCTGAAGCAGCTGAAGCAGAAAGAATCGCCAACGGCGAAGAGATTGATGAGGAAGAGGAAGAAGAAGAACATGAAGGTGGTCTAGACCCCGAAGTAGCAACGCAACGCTTCGAGGAAGTCCGTAAGTTACTGGTTAAAACTGAAAAATCAATTGGTGCTAAGGGCCGCAATCACGCTGATGTTATCAAGAATGTTCAAGAGCTTGGCGAAACATTTAAATACCTAAAGCTAACGCCGCGTCAGTTTGAACCGTTGATTACTTTGGTGCGCGCGTCTGTTGACAAAATTCGTCTGCAAGAACGCAACATCATGAAGTACTGCATTCGCTTCTCAAAGATGCCGCGTCCTGAATTTATTAAATCTTTCCCAGGCAATGAAACCAACCTTAAGTGGACTGGTACATTGGTTAAGGCCAAAGCAGACTACTCAAATGGCATTGCCAATCAAGAAATTGAGATTTTGCGGGCTCAGCGCAAGCTAATTCAAGTCGAGAAAACCAGCGGCCTGTCTATTTTACAAATTAAAGACATTAATCGACGCTTGACCATTGGTGAAGCAATGGCACGTCGCGCCAAGAAAGAAATGGTGGAAGCCAACCTGCGTTTGGTTATCTCTATTGCTAAAAAATACACCAACCGTGGCCTACAATTCTTAGATCTAATCCAAGAAGGCAACATTGGCCTAATGAAAGCGGTAGACAAGTTTGAGTACCGTCGTGGTTACAAGTTCTCAACCTACGCTACCTGGTGGATTCGTCAGGCGATTACTCGCTCTATTGCTGACCAAGCGCGAACTATTCGTATTCCAGTGCACATGATTGAGACCATTAACAAACTCAATCGTATTTCTCGGCAAATGCTTCAAGAAATGGGTCGCGAACCGACACCAGAAGAACTCGCCGAGCGCATGGAAATGCCCGAAGACAAAATTCGCAAGGTGCTTAAAATTGCCAAAGAGCCAATCTCCATGGAGACGCCCATTGGTGAAGACGAAGACGCTAGCATTGGCGACCTTATTGAAGACGTTACCATCGCGCAGCCCATTGATGAAGCCACCAAGAACAACCTCACTGACTCAACACGTGGCGTGCTAAGCAGCCTTACCGCTCGTGAAGCTAAGGTTTTACGCATGCGCTTTGGTATCGACATGAACACCGACCATACGCTAGAAGAAGTGGGCAAGCAGTTTGATGTAACGCGAGAGCGTATACGACAGATTGAAGCCAAGGCACTGCGTAAGTTGCGTCACCCAACGCGCTCAGATCATCTACGCAGCTTCATAGACGAGCAGTAAATTCTCAAGGGCCCATAGCTCAGCTGGTTAGAGCGCTCGACTCATAATCGATCGGTCGTAGGTTCAAGTCCTACTGGGCCCACCATTTTCACTACCACTACTCCTAATGTTAGTGCCGCTGAAATTGGAAACACTTCCGCAGCATCAAAAATAGAAATTTTAACCGCAGAACCTGGTATTAAAAAATCACATAGCGCGCGGCATAGTAAAGAACGTATTAATCAAGGGTTCAAACGACGCTAAAGAGTCTGTTTGATAACTGGGGTCAAAGGCAGCTTGGTCCCATTTGTCGGTAAATTCAATGGCTTTTGGGTACCACGCTTCGCTT
>Ga0209192_10000229_pt1 | contig 65400 bp, 56 predicted proteins | sample ArcticOcean_MG_C_11_FD_187433 | JGI IMG/M metagenome (GOLD analysis project Ga0209192, IMG submission 187433) | Marine microbial communities from western Arctic Ocean - ArcticOcean_MG_CB2_154 (SPAdes) (version 2) | ecosystem: Environmental > Aquatic > Marine > Oceanic | place: Arctic Ocean... | reverse complement strand
CGATGCCCATCGCTTCAATTGAATCAGCAGTGGCGCGATTGTTTGTGAAGCGGCCAGACTCAATACAGCAATGGCGAAGAACCCACCCGCAAGACCTGTCTGCGGTTGAAAAATACACCCTGTAGCCGCGACCAATAATGCTAGCGTAATGATTGTAGGCAGGGACGAGTCGCTTACCGCTTGCTGTGATCTGTGAAAAGCCCAGGTACCGCCCAGTAGACAAACGACAACGGCAGAGCCTAGGGCTTTGAAGATGACCCAGCTATCCAGATTTAAATTGGCCTGTTGGCCGGGGACGGCCATCTCCAGCAGCCACCTCGCGAGCCACCAGCCGGCGACAAGACCCAGCACAGCAGCGAGGCTAGCAACAAGTCCAATCGAGAAAAGGAAGTAGGTTCGCAGCTGTTGCCATTCAACGCCGAGTACATGCAAGCGATCAAACACAGGCCAAAGGCGCCGTAGCCAGGAGACGGCCACCTGATAGATGAGTAGCCAAGCAACCAGTAGGGCGAGCATACCTAATGCAGATATATTGAAGAGAATCGATTTTCCAAACTCGCGAGCCGGGTACTGTTCCGCCGTATTCACAAGCTGCCAACCGGGTGGAAGCGCTAGATTTGGCTTTGCGGAAGGGAATCCTGCGCCAAAGCCCGGCAGAAGTTTTTCGGCGATCTCGATGCTGCTGGCAAATGGATCTCTCAAGACCAAGCCAAGATAGGATAGTTGATTGGCGGGCCAACCCAGCAGGTCATGAGCGGTTGCTATATCAGCCAGTAAGGTACCCTTTGGGGCCTTTATGATGCCGTTGATAGGCATCGAAAGTTGATCTTTAAGGCTCTCATCTACCCAAACGCCGTTCCAGGAAAACTGTGCAGCGCTGTTTTTGCCATTCGGCTTGGCAACAGCGTTGTTAATACTGGATCGCGGACGCGCCAGTAAATCAGCACCCAGCACACGAACACTTTGACCTTCAAGTTGGGTTGTTTCATCAATGAGTGGAGACAGTTGCGTTATGACAGGGAAGTCACCGGCTCGCCACAAGCGACGCAGCGAGAAGTAGTCCGCAGTATCCAGTTTGTCGCGATGTAGGTAGTGGCTGTAGCTTGCGAGTGCGCCGGGAACCAGACCGTCTAGGCGGCTAGATATACTCGCGCTGACCAGGTGAACGCTGACGATCGATGTGACACCCAGCGCCATGCCGATCAGCGCCATTGCAGTAGACCAAGGTGTTCGCGCAAGGAAACGCAGTAGTGCGAGTGCGATCATCAAGGCGATTGTCTATCCAGTTGTAACTGAGTATCCGCCATAGCTGCGACTTCGTTGCTGTGTGTTGCTAACACCAGAGAAATGTTCTGCTCGCGACAACTGGAAAACAACAGATCTGCAACGTGGCTAGAATTTTCTGCATCCAGATTGCCCGTCGGCTCATCTGCGAGAAGAAGCGGTGGCTTAAGCAGCAATGCTCTTGCAACCGCCACGCGTTGTTGTTCGCCGCCAGAAAGTCTATCCGGAAAGTCATTGAGCCGGTCCGACAAACCGAATTCGCCGAGCAACGTCGACGCATGGCGCTCAAGATCACGCCGATTATTCAAGCGGGCGGGCAGCCTCACGTTCTCTAAAACCGTTAACGTCGGTACTAGGTTGAAGAATTGGTAGACGTAGCCAATGTGCTGCCGGCGCAGCATTGTCCGGCTTCGTTCATTTGCGGTGCGGTATGAAAAGGATTCGTCTTTTAGAGCAAGGGTAATGTCGCCGCTGTCAAGTTCCAGCAAACCAGCAAGCAGGTTTAACAGTGTCGATTTACCCGAGCCGCTGGGGCCCATCACCGACAGGGATTCACCCGCAGCAACGTTGAACGATAGGTCAGAAATGACGTTTATCTGACGACTACCGTCCTGATAGTGCTTGCTGATTTGCTTAACACTCAGCGCGGAAGCTCTCGTCATTTTGGGCAACAACTTGTGGGTTAAATTAGGTTGCCAGAGTAAAACACTCGAGCGGTTAGAGATAGAGCAAATTATCAGACCAGTCCATAAGACTCAGTATTTTTATTGTGTCCCCTCGGCAAATAGGCGCTTGGATGGTGAATAGAATTTAGTTCCCCGAACCTGCTAAGCCTAATGGGCACATCTCGAATAACATAGGCAAAATGTGTGGTGACACCCGCTTGTAAAATACGGTTCTGCGGCGCAGTGTTTCAGCTCACCTTCCACAACAACGCGGGACACGTTTTATGATAAGGCGATCCATATGACAAGTTCAGAATTCAAGTCAGCAATTCTAGAGTGGTACCAAGGTGAGATCTTTGGTGAAGTGTTCTTTAACGAACTGCTTGCCAATACAGTTGAGCCACGACTGTGCTACAAGTTATCGTTATTGTTACAGCTGGAGACGGAAACTAAAGCCCGGCTAAGACCGGTCGTTGTTGCGGAAGGGCTTAGTCTTTGCGAGAAGGCAGAGTTTCGAAGTGCCGCAAATGAGGCCGCTGCGGCATTTAGAGATATGACTTGGATGCAAACGATGACTCAGATAGCAGAGATAGTCGTGCCAGCAGTTGCGCGTTATCAAGCGATAGTAGAGATGTCACCGGATCAACATGCTGTTTTATCAGGATCGATGTTGTTGCATGAGCAAGCGATATTAGATTTCGCCAAACTAGAATTAGCGGGTAATCAGGATGAGGCCGAGGCGCTTATCCTTGATTTACTGTACTACAAATTATAAAGCCTGTGATGTTGGCGACATAGTTGGTAATAACGCAGAAATCGCGTCGCCTCGTTACGCTTTTGGATGCAAAACAACCGGCATCTTTGTATAACCTCTGACGAAGGGCGAACGTGTTCATTCAACCTCTCCGACGATCTCAACCTTGTCAAATCGCAGCATGATTTCTTCCCATAGGATTTCTAGCTGCATTTCTGCCAGTCTATTAGCCATGCAACGATGAATACCAAATCAAAAATCCAAAAGACGGGTGGTAGGTGCCATTTTGCTGTCAACCTATCAACCTATCAACCTATCATTGATGGGTTAACAACACGTAAGTTTTCTGAAATAGTAGGCTGTCAGCGACTTGCTGGAAGCTATCGTCGACACTAATAAAGCTTTGGCTCACCAATTGGTCTCGTCTTGAATCGTCGATGAAGCCACATATACTGCTCTGGATAGGCTCTAATGCGCGTTTCTAATTCTAAATTAATCAGCGCTGCATCCTTGTCATCATCTCCGCTCGGATAATTTTCAAGGGGTGCGCTAATCGTCACAATATAGCCTTCGCCATGCGGCTTACGGTGATGACCAAGCATTAAGACCGCTGAGTTATTTATTTTTACCAGCCTGGGTATTGATGTGATTGACGCTGCTTGGATACCAAAAAATGGCGCGAACACCGATTGCTTACGCCCATAGTCTTGATCGGGTGCATACCACATGACGCCGCCTTTCTTTAAGAAGCGAATGACCGAGCGCATATCAGAGCGTTCGATGACTTCGGCACAAAACTTAGCCCTGGATTTTCTCATGACGAGATCGAATAACGGATTCTTATTGGCTCGATACATAACGCCAACTTTTTTGACCTTAGCCATCAGCACGCCGCCTAGGTCCAACGTAGTGTAATGTCCACCTACCAAAATTACGCCCTTGTTTTGCGCAACGGCGTCGATTAAATGTTGCTCCCCAACAACCTCGATCATGTCATCGGTAATGCTGCGATAGTTAAACCAAGCGATGCACATCTCGGCCATACCCATGCCGTTATCGAGAATAGTTGCTTTGACGAGGCGTCGCTGCTGATCCTCATCAAGTTCCGGAAAACAGAGCCGAATATTAGTGCGGGTAATGTGGCACCGATTTCGAGCAAAAATCAGCATCAGATAGCCAAGCAGGCGGCCGATAAATAGTGCCGCTTTATGTGGCAGGTGACCAAGCATCGCCATGCCCGTAAGCCCGAACCATACTTTGATATAGGCAGGGGTCAGATGATCTTGATAGCGATCCGAATAGTGGATTTTTTCCTTAACCCGGGGTTTGGCCTGTTTGTCACTCATATTTGATTCTCGTCGACATTGCTTTTTTTTGGGATCTGCAGTGGCTGGCTAAACAGAATCCTGTTGACGCTCTAATGGCTTATCTAAGCATCTATGCTGCCTAATAATCTATCGAAACTCTTGAAACTCTCGCAGATAGATCAGATAAAAAAAAGGCAGCCAATGGCTGCCTTTTTACTTATCTTGATGACGATAGAGACTTGGTATTACTTACCAAATTCTGAAACGACACCCGATATGGACTCTTTCGCATCACCGAACAACATACGTGTGTTCTCGCCGAAGAAGAGTGGGTTATCGACACCGGAGAAACCTGACGCCATTGAACGCTTGAGAACGAACACTGTTTGCGCTTGGTCAACATTGATAATAGGCATGCCATAGATCGGGCTGTCTTCATCATTGCGGGCTGAAGGGTTCACAACGTCGTTTGCACCAATAACGATGGCGACATCGACGTTCTCGATGCGTGGATTGATTTCATCCATTTCAACAAGTTGCTCGTAAGGCACATCCGCCTCTGCAAGCAATACATTCATGTGACCAGGCATTCGTCCGGCAACAGGGTGGATTGCATAGCTGACCTCAGCACCGTTCTTTTCAAGAATTTCGCCGAGTTCCTTCACAACGTGCTGTGCTTGTGCGACAGCCATACCATAACCCGGTACGAAGCAGACATTGTTGGCAGCTTCGAGGATGTAGTAGGCGTCTTCGACAGATATTGGCTTAACTTCACCCTCAATGGCTTTGCCTTGCTTGACTGTGCCGAAGCCAGAGAAGAGTACATTTGCCAGTGATCGATTCATCGCTTTACACATGATGTTGGTCAGGATAATACCTGATGCACCAACCAGCGAGCCGGCAACAATCAATATGTTGTTATTTATCGCGAAGCCAGCAGCACAGGCAGCGATACCCGAGTAACTGTTCAACAATGAGATAACAACCGGCATGTCTGCACCACCGATGGGGATGACGGCCATGATGCCGAGTAGTAGTGAAAGCCCTAGTACTGCCCAGAACCAAACAGAATCAGGTGTAGGGTCCATGCTCAGCATCACGCCAGAGCCAATTAGAGCGATCAGCAGGAGGCTATTGAAAATACGTTGGCCAGAGAAGACAACCGCGCCGCTGCCAATCGTCTCACTGAGCTTGCCGTAAGCGATCATACTTCCTGTAAAGGTCATACCACCGATAAGGATTGCAAGAATGATGGTTACCGCGGTGAAAGTCGAAACAACCTCGCCTGCAGGTGCGTAAAGGGTACCCCAACCGACCAGTAAGCTCGCAATACCGCCGGAGCCGTTAAACAGCGCAACCATCTCCGGCATGCTTGTCATGGCGATCATGCGGGCTGCAGCAGCGCCAATGATCGTGCCGATGATCATGCCTGCGGCGATGTACTTAAAGTCGACAATGCCTTCAGCGGTTAAGCCGGCAACAACGGCGATGAGCATGCCGATGCTGGACAGCATGTTGCCTTTTCGGGCAGTCGCGGGAGAACCTAACATCTTCAAACCGAAGATGAACAGGGCCGCTGCAACGATATAAGAAAGGTTCGCGATCAAGTTTAAGTTTATATTTTCCATTTACTTGGCCCCGCCTTTTCTACTCTTAAACATTGCGAGCATCCGATCCGTTACAAGGTAGCCACCAACAACGTTAATCGTTGCGAAGGCTACGGCTGCTGTTCCCAGCCACGTCGCATATTCACTGTTCTGCATACCGGCAGACAGAAATGCGCCCGCCAATGTGATTCCTGAAATTGCGTTTGCACCAGACATTAATGGTGTATGCAGGGTCGCAGGGACCTTTGATATAAGTTCAAAGCCGAGGAAAATCGACAGAACCAAAATAAATGTTAGAAATACCAATTCCACGTGATTCCTCCTTAGCTTCTGATGCTTTTAATGGTTTCGTTAACGAGTGCGCCATCGTGTGTAATGACACATGCTTGAAGAATGTCATCCTCCATGTTGAGGTTGAATGACTTCTCTTCTTCATTCCAAAACTCAGTGACGAGGTTGAAAAGGTTAGAGGAGTACATCTGACTCGCATCGGTCGCCATTTCAGACGGCAGATTGGAAACACCAATGATTGATACGCCGTTGACGTCAACGGTTTCATCAACAACAGAACCTTCGACGTTGCCACCTGTGCCGACGGCCATATCAACGATAACGCTACCGGGTTTCATTGCTGCAACCATGTCACCGTTTACGATGAGTGGGGCAGGACGACCAAATAGCTGCGCTGTGGTAATCACGATGTCTGATTTACTGATGACATCTTTCATGCCCTGCTGTTGTAGTTCGATCTGTTCTGGGGTTAAGGCATTTGCGTAGCCGTCTTTAGTTTGACCCGTCTCACCGAGGTCAATCTCGATAAACTTGCCACCAACCGACTGCACCTGTTCAGCGACGACAGATCGAGTATCAAAGGCTTCAACCTTCGCACCCATGCGTTTAGCTGTCGCAATCGCTTGAAGACCAGCAACACCTGCGCCAATAACGAAGACGCGCGCAGGGCTCAATGTACCGGCGGGTGTCATCATCATAGGTAGGATTCGATTAAGCTTTGAGGCACCTAATAGCACCATGGCGTAACCGGCGAGGTTTGCCTGTGAACTCAACGCATCCATCTTCTGTGCGCGTGTCGTACGAGGAATCATCTCCATGCTAATGGCCGTGACGCCTTGAGCAGCGAGCGCATCGACGAGTTCGGTTTCGTTGTAGGGGTCAAGGTAGCTGATATGCAGCGTGCCTTTCTTAAGTTGGGCGACCTCCTCAAGTGTCGGCTTTTGCACCCGAAGCACGATACCGCCACTGCCTAGTAGGGCTGCTCGGTCATTGCTGATGGTTGCGCCCGCGTCGATGTAGTCGCTATCGGCAAAACCCGCCTGTACACCCAAGCCGGACTCGACCATAACGTCTAGTCCCGCGTGGGTAAGTTTTTTGACTGAATCGGGAATCAGTGCGACACGTTTTTCGTTCGCATGAATCTCCGAAGGCACTGCTATTTGCATATGCAACCTCATGACGGATATTAAAGAATGTGATTTTTTGACCGGTAAAGCGTTGATTTGTCCGCACGTTCATCAGTGCTTGTAACGCTCACGCAGTTCACCCCCAAGTGAGGGCGGAAAGTATCACGTACAATTAGCCATTACTAATAAAAAGAAGGAATGGTCATAGATAAAAATAGTCATAGGACCGATAGAAAATGCGCCAAGTTGCCATTATTCGGATATTCTTTAGCATTCGATGACCCAATGAGGTTTTTCACACGGGGCCGTCGAAGACTGTTTTATCTATCGTCGAGCTTAACAAGACAGGCCGTGATCAATCACCAGTTCACTGCCGGTCATGTAGCTTGAAGACTCCGAGGCGAGGAAAACCACACCGTTGGCGATGTCTGTTGGCACACCGAGTTTACCACCGGGTACAGCTTGTTGGGCGATTTCAGAGGTCTCTGTACGATTTTCACCGGGCACATCTGCGCCTAAGCCCATTTTGTTCCAGATGGCGGTATCAATAATGCCAGGATGGACTGAATTTACGCGCACGCCATTGCCTGCAACCGCACATTCCTTGGCGACAGACTTGCTGAGCAATTTAACACCGCCTTTGGTCATCGCATAAGCAGCGAGAGAGGGCGCGGCTTTAAGACCTGCGACCGAAGACAAATTGATGATTGATCCTCCGCCAGAGCCTGACATGACCGGGATACAGTGTTTCAGTCCGAGAAACACGCCATCAAGGTTAATTGAATTTTGGAGGTGAAAGTCTTTAAGGCTCATTTCAGTGATGGACTCACAGACGACAGCGATACCCGCATTGTTAACGAGAATATCGAGGCCGCCATGGCGCGCGCCAATATCATTAACGAGTGCGATCCACTGGTCTTCTTGGGTAACATCTTGATGTAGGTATTCGGCTCTGCCGCCGTTGCTATTGATAAGCGCAGCTGTCGATTCGCCTTTTTTGTCATCAATGTCGGTCAGAATGATCGTCGCACCTTCTTCTGCGAGCCTGACCGCACAAGCTGCACCGATGCCCATTGCAGCACCTGTAATGAGTGCAATTTTTCCGTCTACTTGTCCCATGGTATCCCTCTATATTTTATTGTTTTGATTGAGCCAGTCGACTCTGAGTGTGCCGTATGCGACTAGCCAGATCAATTTGGTTCAGCGACCCAAATGTCCCTTCATAAGTGACATAGCGACGCTAGGTTGTTGGGTTGAGTTGATCACCACTGTGTAGTCTATTATTAAGACGACGGCGAAGGCTATTGTGAAGACGGCCCGCGACTTGGTATAAAGTCGACAGTAATAAACCGATCTAAAGAGAAGCTATGAGTTGGTATAAAGAAGTTCAAGAAATTGAAAAGCGGGTTGAGTTGTCCAAACTGCAGGGCGGTGAAGAATCCGTGGCAATACACCATGCCAAAGGACGGTTGTCGATTCGAGAACGTATTGAGGAGCTTGTCAGTAAAGATTCCTTTGAAGAACACGGCGAAGGCGCGGGTTTTGCAGAGAAAAACGAAGACGGCTCAATCGCATCCTTTTCACCGGCAAACTATGTCATTGGTTTCGGTGAGGTTAACGGTCGACGCACGGCGGTTGGCGGCGAAGACTTTACCTTAAAAGGGGGTTCCCCCAATGGTGCAGGGCTACGCAAGAGTGTCTATGCGGAAGAGCTTGCGGTCCAGTTCAAGGTACCGTTAGTCCGCATGCTAGAAGGCGGCGGCGGCAGTGTCGCCGGTTCAGGCGGACCTAGACAGCAGACTGTGGGTTCACCGGTTAATGCAGAGCCTCGATTTAAAATCATCGCTGAGGCGATGAATAAGGTGCCCGTTGTCTCTGCGGCGCTCGGTCCCGTGGCTGGTTTTCCAGCGGGGCGTTTAGTGGCTTCGCACTTTTCAGTGATGGTGAAAGACACCTCTCAGGTGCTGGTTGCTGGACCGGCCTTGGTTGAGCGAGCACTCGGCGTGTCGATGACGAAAGAGCAGTTAGGCGGTTGGAAAGTGCATACGCGCAGCGGCATTGTTAATAATGTCGCCGATACGGAAGCCGATGCGCTAGAGCAGGTTCGGCGATTTTTGGATTTTATGCCGCAAAATGTCTGGCAGCTTGCCGAGCGCAAAGACTGCGCTGATGATCCCAAGCGCGCGGATGAAGCGCTTATTTCTATTGTCCCCAAAGACGGACGTATTCCATTTGAGATGCGTGATTTGATTGAGCACGTCGTCGACAAGCACTCCTGGTTCGAAATATCACCCTTTTATGGCCAAGGCCAGATTACCGGCTTTGCCCGATTAAATGGTTTGGTTGTGGGCATCATTGCCAATGATTGCTGTCACTTTGCTGGCGCGATGACAGCAACGGGCTCACAGAAAGCCAAACGCATGATGGAACTCTGCGACACGTTTCATATTCCGGTCGTTAATTTTCTTGATGAACCGGGCTTCATGATAGGACCTGATGCCGAACAGGAAGCAACCATTCGCTACGGTATGAGTGCAGTCGCCGCAGCGGTTCAATCGACGGTTCCATGGGCGACGGTTGCTATACATAAGTCATTTGGTGTGGCTTCAGCGGCTCACTACGCGCCAAATAATTACAAGATTGCCTGGCCGTCATTTGAGATGGGTGCATTGCCGGTTCAAGGCGGTGTTGCTGTTGCATTTCATAAAGAGATCGCCGCTGCCGAAGACCCTGATGCAAAACGTAAAGAACTTGAAGACAAGTTAATGGCGAACCGCAGCCCGTTTCCGATGATGGAGAGCTTCGCGGTTCATGAGTTGATTGATCCACGTCAAACTCGCGCACGCCTGTGTACTTGGGTTGATTGGATAGAGCCGCTTTTAGAAGAACTGAAAGGGCCGGTGACCTGGGGCATGCGACCTTAACCTAATGTCCTACGACCATCTTAGTTAAAAGATCGTCAACTTGACTTAGGTCAGTATCTCAACAGCGGCGTTAGGTAGACTTTCGGTTAGTGTCGTTTCTACGAGGAGAAAGTATGACAACCGAACATGTTGATGTATTGATAGTGGGTGCCGGCATATCAGGCGTAGGTGGTGCTTATCACCTACAAACCCAGTGCCCTGATAAATCCTATGCCATCCTTGAGGGGCTCGATAGCTTCGGTGGCACATGGTGGACCCATAAATATCCCGGTATTCGCTCAGATAGCGATTTGTATACTTTTGGCTATCGATTCAAACCTTGGGTTGGTGCGCCGATCGCCTCAGCTGAGGAGATTCTTAAGTACATGGGCGAGGTGATCGAAGAAAATCATATTGACGAGCATATTCGTTACAACCACTGGATCAATGATGCGAGTTGGTCCAGTAAAGATCAGCAATGGACGATCGAAGGCAAGCGTAAAGACACCGGCGAGGCGTTCAAGTACACCTGCAATTTCCTCTACATGTGTCAGGGATATTACAAGCATTCTAAGGGTTACACACCAGACTGGGATGGCATGGACGACTATGACGGTCAGATTGTGCATCCGCAGACCTGGCCTGAAGATTTGGTCTACAAGGATAAGAAGGTTCTTGTGATTGGCTCCGGCGCAACAACAGCGACGGTTGTGCCAGCCATGGCAGCAGATTGTGAGCACATCACCGTACTGCAACGGTCACCAACCTATTTCACACCTGCAAAGAACGAGAATGTCACGGCCGACCATCTGCGCAAATTGGGCATCGATGAGGCGTGGATCCACGAAATCGTTCGACGAGAAGTTCTCTTTAACCAAGAAGAATTCACCCAAATGGCGATCGAACATCCAGAGGAGGTCAAGAAAGAACTGCTCGAGGGTGTTAAGGCTTGTCTACCTGAAGGCTATGACATGAAGCACTTTACGCCGAGTTATAGGCCTTGGCAGCAGCGACTTGCCTTTGTACCTGATGGTGACCTATTTCAAGGTATCAGCGCCGGCAAGGCATCGATGGTCACTGACGAGATCGAGCGATACACCAAAACAGGCGTATTGTTAAAATCAGGTCAGAAAATTGAAGCAGACATCGTTGTGACAGCAACAGGGTTCAATCTTTGTGTGTTGGGCGACATCAATTTTTCAGTTGATGGTAAACAGGTCGATTTCGCAGACACCGTCACTTATCGCGGCATGATGTTTACCGGCGTGCCCAACATGGCGTGGGTGTTCGGCTACTTCCGAGCCAGCTGGACCCTTAGAGCGGATCTGGTCGGTGATTTCGTTTGTCGGTTGCTGAATCACATGGATGATAAAGGCATGCACTCTGTCATGCCGACACTGCGAGCGGAGGATCAAGGTATGCCGAGACTTGATTGGATTGACGCTGAAAACTTTAATCCAAACTATCTGCAGCGCTCCATGCATCTCATGCCGAAGCGAGGCGACAAGCCAGAATGGATGCACAATCAGGACTATTGGAAAGAGAAGGAAGAGATTCCCGTCATCAACTTAGATGATGCGGCCTTCGCGTATCAATAGGGCGTACTTAAAGGGTAGTTGATCTGAAGTCGATTGCTGGCGGCTCTGCCGATCAACAAAGCCCAACCAGCAATTCGGCTGGCAAAGGACGCAACACCCGTGGATTGGCATACAATATCGTTTTTTGCTTGATGCATTAAACGTCGCGCTCTACGCGGCATACCTATTTCTTATTCGTTAAGTCAGGATTGTTGTCATTCCCGGTCTCATGTCGGGTTATGATGTCGGATCCTTATGGTTTGCGTATGAGAATTGTATTTTTAATGGTTAAGCGTGCTCGGTCAGTTCAACCCCGAAGCTTTCTTGTGGGTGCAATGTGGCTGTTATTAAGTCTGCTTGTTAGCTTCACATCGGCTGCCCAAGAGGTCGATTCGGGTAACTTAAAAGCGTCGTTGATTGCGGATAGTTTGCAGGTTGCGTCCGGCGCCTCTTTTACCGTGCTGCTTAAGCAAGATATTCGCGAAGATTGGCACACATATTGGCGTAACCCGGGTGACTCAGGTGCACCTACAAAGTTGATTTGGACACTGCCAGACGGCGTCACGGCGAGCGAACTTGCTTGGCCGATCCCTGAAAAAATTCCGTACGGTCCCTTGATGAACTTTGGTTACCATGGCGAGGTTTATTACCCCGTAACAATCACGATTGATGAACGTTTCGATGCCGCCTCACTTGATTTAGCCGCAGTGGGGCAGTGGTTGGTGTGTGCAGACATTTGCGTGCCCGAGCAAGCGAGGCTAAGTTTAACGATTCCCCTCGGAACTCAACCCCAATTAAAACCTGACCAATCACTGTTTAGGGCCGCAGCAGCCCAGGTGCCTAGCAAATGGCAAGAGCAGGGCTCAGTTACCGTTCGTGATGAAATCTACAATCTGTTCGTACCGATTCCCGGTTTGAAGACAAGCCGCGTGACCTCGATTAGTTATTTTCCCTTTGCGGAAGGATTGATCGACACGCCGGTGGAACAGAATTGGCGCGTGACTGACAAGGGTTTTAATCTGGAGAGCAAAACCGGCTATGCCTACCAAGCTAAGGCAGACTTTTCCGGCCTGATTGTGATTGAAGAAGCCGTTGGGGACGGTTTAAGAACCGGCTTTGAAGTGACCGTTAATGCCGTATCAGCCTCGGGGCAGACGGCTGTTGTTGACAATGACAATGACAACGACATCGGTAATGACAATGCCTTTAGCCTCTGGCAGGCCATCTTGTTTGCTTTTATCGGCGGCATGATTCTCAATTTGATGCCCTGTGTATTTCCCGTCTTATCAATCAAAATTTTATCACTTGTACAAGAAAGTCATCATATACGTGCGCATGGTTGGTTTTATGCTTTAGGCGTCGTGCTCAGTTTCGTCCTCGTCGCAGGTTTGTTGATTGTATTGCGGACCGGCGGCGCTGAAATTGGATGGGGCTTTCAACTGCAATCCCCCTGGGTAGTGACGGTGTTGGCTTGGTTGTTCCTACTAATCGGGCTGAATTTGTCGGGCTTCTTTGAGGTGGGTTACGCCATGATGGGCTTTGGCCAAGGCGCGACAGAGAAGCAAGGTTACTCCAGCTCATTTTTAACTGGCGTCTTGGCGACGATTGTTGCGGCACCTTGTACGGCACCTTTTATGGCCAGTGCCATTGGGTTTGCCTTAACGCAAAATAATGCGTCAGCATTGCTGATTTTTGCTAGCCTCGGCTTGGGCATGGCATTGCCTTATTTGATGCTGTGTTACTTTCCTGCCTTTGTTGCGCGATTGCCTAAACCTGGCGAATGGATGGTCACGACCAAGGAAATACTCGCCTTTCCTATGTATGCCTCTGCGGTCTGGTTAGTTTGGGTTTTGAGCATTCAAGCAGGGTCAGGCGGTGTATTGATCGTCGGTGTTGGTGCGGTTTGTCTCGTCTTGGCGATTTGGATTCTGCGTCATTTACCAAAATCGCCTCCCGGTCGTTTAAGCATGCAGGTTCTCGCGCTGCTCTTGATCGTTTTGACAGGTTATATCTCGAGTCATACCTCAACGGTTCAAGCATCAGCTGAGACGACCATAAGAAGCTCGACCACAGGCATGGCCGCAACCGAGGTTGACTCTCAAAGCGTGCAACAGGCAGCTTATAGCGGACCTATTGCAGAAAAATATTCCGCCGCTGCGTTACAACAAAGATTGGCGCAAGGTCCTGTTTTTGTGAACTTCACTGCCGCGTGGTGTATCACCTGTAAGGTGAATGAGGTGGTCGCGTTGGATAGTGCGGCAACGAAGTCAGTTTTCGACGCAGCAGGCGTGAGTTATCTCAAAGGTGATTGGACCAATGAAGATCCGGAGATTTCACGTAAGCTAACAGAGCATGGCCGCAGTGGGGTGCCCTTGTATCTGCTTTACCGTAAGGGTGCTCGTGAGCCGATTGTTTTGCCCCAGCTTCTCACTGAAGATATCGTTCAGAGCGCGATAGCTGAATTATAACGTGCCCAATGCGTACTTCGAATAGGGTGTTAAACAGCGACGAATTATTCTGATACTCCACTCAAGACAAAGGAAAATGTCATGCGTACCCGATGGGTTGATGCATCCGGCCAGCCCAAGTATACCAACCGCCTCATTCACGAAAGTTCACCTTACCTGCGTCAACACGCTCATAACCCGGTTGATTGGTATCCTTGGGGTGAAGAAGCTTTTGCCAAGGCCGCGGCGGAGGACAAGCCGATCTTTTTGTCGATTGGTTATTCAACCTGTCATTGGTGTCATGTCATGGAGCACGAAAGCTTTGACGACGAAGCTATCGCTGCACTGCTGAATAATCATTTTGTCTCAATCAAGCTCGATCGTGAACAAAGACCCGACCTGGATGAGGTTTACATGACAGGTGTTCAATTGATGTCGGGGCAGGGCGGCTGGCCGATGTCAAACTTCATCAATCACGATGCCAAACCTTTCTTTGCGGGTACCTATTATCCACCGCAGGGGTTTACCTCACTGTTGGGTCAGATCAATGCGCTTTGGCAAGATCGGCGCGCCGACGTTGAGGCCCAGGCAAACCAAATGTCTGAATCAATTGATAAATATGTCAGCGCCGCAAGCGAATCTCGTGAACTGCTGCCGGACCTCTCAGGCATCGCAGTGAAGCAGCTTCTAGAGCGTCTTGACGAAGTGCAGGGAGGCTTTGGTGGTGCACCAAAGTTCCCGAATGAGCCGCAACTTATGGTGCTGCTATCGGACATTAAATTCGAACCGAGGGATGACGCATTGCACGCATTAACCCTGACCCTGGACAAAATGTATCAGGGCGGGCTTTGCGATCAAGTGGGTGGCGGTTTTCACCGTTATTCAGTCGACACACATTGGTTGGTGCCGCATTTTGAGAAGATGCTGTACAACCAGGCAAATCTATTAAGAGTTTATGTTTCAGCCTGGCGACTGACAGGATCGCAGGCTTATCATCGCGTCATTAATCAAACAGTTGAATATGTGCTGCGAGACATGACCTCCCCAGACGGTTTGTTTTATTCCGCGACGGATGCCGACTCGGAGGGTGAGGAAGGAACGTTTTTTGTTTGGACCAGCGATGAGCTGTATACCTTGCTTGATTCGCAGGAGTATCGTTTGGTGCGTTCAGTTTACGGGGCGTCAGAAATCGGCAACTTTGAAGGTAAGAACATTTTTTACCTGCAAGACCCGCTTGAGTCTTATGCACAGAACCATGGTCTAGAATTGGAATCGCTCACGACACAACTTGATGCGGTCAGAACCAAACTTAACTTAGCCCGCAATGCGCGTGAAAAGCCGATGCGAGATGAGAAGGTCATTACCGCATGGAATGGCATGATGATAACGGCGTTTGTAACAGCGGGTGTTGAACTTGCCAAGCCAAGCTATGTGGCCGTTGCTGAGAACGCCGCGGAGGCTCTGTGGCAGGCGAGCTTTGATCTAACGCCAAACGCAGGCAATGATTCAACGCAGGACGCAGTGGCAGGTGCTGCTCACGAAGCCGCTCCTCACGAAGGAACAATGCTGTGGCGCATACAACTCGATGGGCGAACGTCAATACCGGGCAATTTGGAGGACTACGCAGCTTTCGCGGAATCACTGCTTAATCTTTATCTGCATACGCGGGCAGAGAAGTGGTTGGTGCGCGGCAAACACTTAATTGAAGAGATGATTCGCCTATTTTGGGATGAACAGCATGGGGGCTTTTTTCTTTCCCGTGCAACAGATAGCGGCCCGCAAATTTCAAGGCCCAAGAGCCCGATGGATGGTGCAACACCGTCCGGTAATTCGACGGCTTTGATGAATTTGGTGATGTTGTACGAGGTGACCGGGGATAGGGTTATTGAAGAAAAAATTCATCGATGTCTCAGTTTTTTCGCAGGACTCATCATGGCGTCTCCTTCCGCCTTCGGTTATATGATTTCTGCCGCCGAACGCTTTCGCCGGGGCTCGCGGGATAGTGTGCAGTGGTGTTGCGAAGGTAAGGTGCAGATTAAAGTGTGCTACGAGGAAAATACAACGGGTGTTTGGCTCACTATCGCGAAGGGTTGGCACCTAAGTGCGTCCTCTGGGTCCAGCGAGAGTGGCGTAGGGGGGCTTACCGTCATGGGCGTCAATGATGTCTTGTACCCCGCGCCATCGTCATTGAAAACAGAATTTCAAACGGAGCCTATGGATGTCTATTCGGGGCAGGTAAAGCTTGTCGTCAAACACCGTGTTAGCGTCATTGAGCTTCAGTTGCAGCTTTGTAGTGACAGCATCTGCTTGTCACCCCAGCGCGCGACGTTGCGTTTGTCTGCGGGTTAGGGATCGAGTGAGTGAAAATTTAGGCCGGCATCAGAGATAGTGACAGTTTTTAGAAAAACGATTGGCAGCTTTTGTACCAATCGTTCCAAATTCAACTGAATCAATGCAACCGTGCATAAGCGCTCAGGTATGAGCGCTAAGTTTTAGTTGCGACAATTAATCCAACCTTGCAGTTGCTTGGCCTTTGATGACGACAACACCTTCTGCATCCTGTGTTGAAACTTCAATGGCAGCAATCTGCTCACCATCTTCCTCGCGGATGTCGGTGATTGTAGCTTTAGCCGTTAATGTTGCACCGGGAAATACCTGAGAGGTAAACCTGACGCCATAACTTTTTAGTCGACCATCGCCTACATAGTTTGTCAGCATCTTGCCTGTCATGCCCATGGATAGCATGCCGTGGGCAAATACGGACGGATAACCAGCGATCTGTGTCGTAAATATCTCATCGCTGTGGAGCGGGTTGTAGTCACCTGAGGTGCCTGCATACTGCACGATTTGAGTACGTGATAGATTACGACAAACTTCTTCTTCGTAAGTATCACCGACCTTTAGTTCACTTGCTTTTAATGACATGTTGACACCTCCTTAAGACGTTGCAGGTTTTTCAGTTTGAACACCGACACTTGTTGCTGTGACAACGAGTTCGCCCTTTTGGTCGTGATACTCGGTGACCGATTCACTGAACTTCAGCTTGCCGCCGCGTCGACCTTCCTTTTCCCACGATTTGCCCGGTTTGGTTGTTGCCTTCAGGACATCCCCAACCATGACTTGTCGATGGTAAACATAGTGCTGTTCAGCGTGGAGACCACCGCCGCCGCCACCACCACCGCCACCTTCGCGCTTGGTAATACCGGTTGGACCACTGGCCGAACCAAACCATTCTTCGCCGATCTTCGGACGTAAGAAATAATTCGGATCAAACTGTGCGCTTGCTTGGACGAATGTCGGGGGTGCAACTGTGCCACCCGGTTCAGTGGTTTCGGCATAGTCTTCATCGTAATAGATTTTATTTGCGTCGCCGATTGAACGAGCGAACATCATGATATGTCCAGCTTCGATAGGAAATTTCTCTGCTGCCATTAGGTGCTTCCTCTTATTTTTAATTGTGTAGCGCGTTGTCATCGGGTCCGTTGTGTAGGACCGCTAAAGCTGACTTCACAGTACAATGAGTTTCATAGCGAAGCCAACTTACTAATAGTTAACAACATTCGTCAATATTAATTCTCAGGTAAATTTACTGCTTTTAATTGTTGTCAATCCTTTCGATCAAACTTTCGCTGAATGTATTCAATTTGGGACAATTGTTGTTTGATCGCCGTGCTTAGTTGGTTTTAATCAAAGTCTTATTGTTGTTTAGGGGCTGTTATGTCACTACATATCTAGAGCAAAAATTAAAAAAGATGCATTGAGTCGAAGTTTCTCTTGAGAGGACTAGACCTGCAATGTAATATTCTTCTCCCATTTGACGTAACGTAATGGGTCTGGATTTTTTTTTAATCAGAGAGGAGCAGATTTTCGCAACGATCAAGAATCGACTGTGTAAAACTGTTAGCTTGAATCGACAATGACTGTTGTGATGTTTTATATATAACCATAACAAAATGACTGCGCCGATTTTGAAGGTAATAAACCGAGAGAATTTAGCGCTGAAATTAATGCAGGTAATGTTGAACAAGTAATTTTTTCGGTAGTTTTGTAGTAATAGTTTAGTGGCGCGGTTTTTTCTAAACAACACTGAAAGAAGAAAGTCAGACCGATAGTTATCTAGTTTAAAGGTTGGTTAAGTAGCAAGATTAAATAGCAAAAATAAATAGATGAATTAAAAGCTAACATAGAAAACTAGATTCAAAATAAAAATAATAACTTACACAGACTATCCATCGATTTAGGAATATTAGAAGAGCGTATGTCTAGACCGGTTCGAATTGAATACCCAGGGGCTCATTACCACGTTACAAGCAAAGGCTTAGATAACCAGCCAGTTTTTGCTGACAATGAGGATCGACTTGTTTTCCTAAATGTTTTGGAAGGTGTCGTGTCTCGGTTTGGGTGGCTGCTGCACACCTATGTGATGATGGATTCCCACTACCACATTATCGTGGAATGTCCGCAAGCAAATCTTTCTAAGGGTATGCGGCAGTTAAATGGCGTTTACACTCAGCATTTCAATCGCCGTCACCAGCACGACGGACCTTTGTTCCAAGGCCGCTTCAAAAGTGTTTTGTTCGAGGCTGGACCCTATCTCTTGCCGCTCTGTCGCCACCTGGTATTGAACCCTGTCAGGTTGGGAACAGCATCATCGGCGCAAACCTATCGTTGGAGCAGTCATCGTGCAACGAGTGGTGTTATAAAAACGCCTGCATATCTGACAACTCGCAAAGTATTGTCATGTTTTGGTAAGCGAGAGAAAGAGAATCAGAAAAAGTATAAAGATTTTGTCAAAGATGGTCGAAATGAAACGTCTCCTTTGAATGATCGAAGCAATCAGGTGTTGCTTGGTTCACCGAAGTTCATTCGCGAGATGCAACCGATCTTAAACGGCGAGAAGCTGGCCAAACGAGGTCCTAAGCAGATCAAGCGAAAACGCAGTTTGCCCGTGATATTCAAAAATATCGACGACAAGTCGCGTAACGAGCGTAATGAGCTGATTCGAAATGCTCATATCAAGCACGGCTATACGCTGATGGAAGTGGGTGAATTCCTTGGTTTGCACTACACGACTGTGAGCAAAGTCGTCAATCACTAGAATTTGCGAGTCGGCACTTTCACTCAAGTTTAACTCGGGTTATGCTTGGTCGTGGGTTTTGCAGCGTTGCACATAAACAACGCTCAGAAATACTAATTAATAAACCATCGAAAAATAAGAACCTAGGTTTCAGGAGTAGTGTGTTGTGAGAAGAATGATCAACTCTGGTCAGAGTCAAGAAGAAGACGAAGTCGATTTAACGCCCATGTTGGACGTGGTCTTCATCATGCTGATCTTCTTTATCGTCACAGCAACGTTTGTGAAAGAGATAGGTATCGACGTGAATACGCCGGATGACAATCAAAACGTCAAAGATGCAGACAAGAAAAGTATCGTCGTGCAGGTGACAAGCCGTAATCGAATCAAGATTCGTAACCGTGACATCGATTTTAGAGCAGTACGAGCGAATATCGAAAGACTGCACGCTGAAAGTCCTGATGCGCCTGTTGTCGTGCAGCCACATCCTGAGAGTAATACCGAGATTATGGTGCATGTTATGGATTCAGCGCGACAAGCTGGCGTTTATAATGTCTCCATTGCTGCGGGTTCTTGATCGATAGGCATTTGTCTAAGCGATCTGGCTAAGCTAAGCTATACCTTGTAGGTATTGGGTTTAGTTCAGAAGACCTAGCCTAAAATATGATAAAAAGCCTCGCTTAGCGGGGCTTTTTTTTACCCAAAAAACCGTTACGTACAACCAGCCATGCCCCTTCGACTAAAAGGAGGTGCCTAGACAAAAAATGATCGAGAGGAGTAGATGTGGAACTGATTCTAATACGGCATGGTTTACCCGAGCATAAAGAGACGAATGACGGACAGCCCGCGGACCCTTCTTTGTCTGAGGTTGGCCTGACTCAGGCCGTTAAGGTCGCAGACTGGCTTGAGACACATCCGATTGACCATTTGTATTCTAGCCCGATGAAACGTGCGCTCGAGACGGCGTATCCTCTGTCACGATCAAAAGGGCTTGAGGTTCGGATTGAAGACGGAGTGGCTGAGTACGATCGACACGCCGATCATTACGTCCCCGTTGAGAAGCTTAAGGAGCTCGACTACGACCGCTGGAAGCGGCTCATGGACGGCAAGATGGACAGTAAGTTCCCGGGCTTTGCTGAAAATGTCTGTAGCAGCCTTGAGCGCATCGTCAATGAAAACCGCGGCAAACGGGTTGCCGTGACGTGCCATGGTGGCGTGATTAACGTGTGGGCATGTCACGTGCTTGGTATGTCAGCGCGCATGTTTTTTAACCCGAATTACACCAGTATGAGTCGATTTATGGTGGCCAGTTCGGGCGAAAAATCGATCATCACACTAAACGAACATGCGCATCTGGCCTGAAAAGGGATGCAGTCAGCGAATCGCTTGGAAGATAACGTGCGCTGGCGACTTTAAATTGTTAATTGTCCTGAGTCCGACCGCGATTCATCACTTGGCCTCGTCGTTGTTCCAGCGTTTTTGCTGAGAGATCGCCATCATGAGAGCGGCTGCGCTGTTTTTCTTCTCGAAGACCATTATCCAAGGTTGTTTGCCAGCCTAAATCAATCAGTTCTCGGACGGCCTTTAACGTAAGCGGATCTGCCGAACATATATCCTCGGCTATGGTTTGACAGTGTTCCAGCAATTTCTCAGGTTCAACGATTCTGTTAATTAGACCCCATCGTTCCGCTGTTACGGCGTCGAGATAGTTGCCAGTGAAACTGAGTTCTTTGGCGCGCGATACCCCGATAAAGCGAGACAAGCGTTGAGATAAGCCCCAACCTGGCACGACACCCATGCGCACATGCGTGTCAGCAAATTTTGCCTCGCTCGAACCGATCAATATGTCGCACATCAGCGCAATCTCAAATCCGCCAGTGATTGCATAACCGTTAATTGCGCCGATAATGGGTTTGCCAACGGTTTCGATGGCAGTCTGCAGATTTTGATTTGAGGCGGCTCTCTCTGCGGCATTGGCATTGAGACCGTCCTTGCCGAGTTCTTTTAGATCGAGTCCAGCCGTAAATGCGCGACCTGCGCCAGTAAGAATGATGACCCGCGTTTCATCATCTGTTGCTAACCCAGTAAAGGTTTCATAAATAGCTGAACGCATTTCGTACGAGAGAGCGTTGAGGTTATCGGGCCGATTTAGCGTAACGGTGGTGACATGGTGCTTCGTTGTCGTCGTCACAGGTGCATTCATCATATTGGTTTCCATTGGTTTCTATTTTTTCTATCTGTCTTTTTCTTAGCGTTCGTGTGCAGTACGGCATCAACCAATTCGGATGCTTTGTCCACCATCAACGGGCAGTGTTGCCCCAGTAATAAAGGATGCTTCATCGCTGGCGAGGAATACCGCCGCGTTTGCGACATCCCAAGCTGAACCCATTTTTTTGTTCAGTGGAACCATTCTATCGCGTGCTGCAATGACTTCATCTTTGGGTTTGTTTTGTGATGCTGAATATCCCTCGATCGCCATCGGTGTGTTCATCAGTCCCGGTGTAATGCAATTCGCTCTGATACCGAATTTTGCATTGCCCATTGCGACATTTTCAGTCAAGGCAATGACACCGGCTTTCGATGTTTTGTATGCCAACAGACCGGTAGACGCAATAGCCGCGACGGACGAAATATTGATGATGTTGCCGCATCCTTGTTCTCTCATGATCGGCAGTGTGTGCTTACAGGTAAGAAACATGCTGGTGAGGTTTACATCGATGATCTTGTGCCAATTTTTCTCACTCAAGCTGGTGATACCCGAGTCGCCGCTGCCAATGCCAACATTATTGTGCAGAATGTCGATTCGACCGTAATCAGCGACGCAGCGAGCCACCATATCGATACAGTCTTGTTCAGAGGAGACATCCATGCAGAATACTGAGGCCTTGCCGCCTGCTTTTGCTATGAGCACTTGAGTTTCCTTCACACTGCGCTCATTGCGGTCGGTGAGTAAAACATGTGCGCCTTCACGGGCAAAAAGTAAGGCGGTAGCGCGACCGTTGCCGATTGTGTCACCGGGGGTTTGACCTGCGCCTGTGACAATCGCAATTTTGTCTTTTAGTCTCATCTGGTTGATACCAATTCAGCACAATATTAAGCTTCATGGTACTTTAAATACGATGCGCTTGCGCCTATTGCAATGTTAAATACAAAGGCTGTTTAGGACAGCGAAAAGGTCCACTCATGTTTGAATTGCCAAAAACAGGAAGCGACGCTTAAGCATGGAACTAGCAATAATCATTGTCTGTTTACTCGTGGTGGTTGTTTGGCTTCTCAGAAAACTGCGGGCGAGGGAAGTTGCGGCTTTTATGAAAGCAGAGACGGACGCTGCAACTGAGCTACTTTCAGCCAGTGCGCAAGCAGGCGCGGGCAAATCCGTCAGCAAAGACCGCGCAACAAGCCAAGCCGCGCTCTCTGACGATGCTATTCTGCTCAAGCGGGCAGCGCTGTTCCTACAACGAGCAAGTCGTTCTACTCAGGGTGCACCTCGTTCGCTGCAGGCAACAGAGAAAGGCAGCGGCTATAAGCTAAAAGCGCGGGTTTTACCGGAGTACATGGCCGCTGTTGCTGTGCGATTGGAGAATGCTCTAACCGCCGATGTAACGATTTTGTTCAATCAGCCGCTCACAGAATTTATGGTGCCAAGGCCCGATCTAGAGCATAAAACCTTGAGTGTGCTTATTGCTGAGACAGTCAGTTACAAGTTGATCGCAGGGATTGAGTTTCGACCCGATGTCAAAAGCTTGGAACTCCAGTTGTTGGACAAGGCTTTTCGTCAAATCGATAAGCCCCTCTTTGTCTTTTCCAAGCCAGCAAAATTATCTGAAATCAATGAATGTGCATCCCGCCTAAATTCTCTGCAAAGTGGGTTGCCGAACAAGAGCGTTAAACCTTATGGGCAACCTCGGAAACAGCCCGCAACAAAGCATCCATTGAAAACAGCAAACAAGCTGGTATCAAATCTGTGTCCAAACTGCGGCGGTGTGATGCAGCAAAAGCAAGTGAACATCAGTGCAGACGAGCTTACGAAGGTCTGGATTTGTAATGATTACCCTTCGTGCAAAGGGATGTTGTTCGACGATTCAGTCTGAATGACAAGATGGCTATCGAGGTATGCGGCGATCAGTCGACTGCTGTCGGCTTAATGTCGGACTCGACAGGATTTTGTTCTTCGATAACGCGACTGATGATGGCACCCCGAACTTCATCGCGTAGGTCCCTCACAGATACGTCTTCGTCCGGAAAAATTGGCTTCAACACCTCTACGGTAACATGCGATTTACCGTGAAAATTGAGACTGTTTTTGGGTACGGCATTCTTCGAGCCGTTGATCACGATCGGCAGTATTGGAATATTGAGTCGTTTCGACAAAACGAATGCGCCTTCCTTAAAAGGTCTGACGCGTCCGGTTGGAGAACGCGTTCCCTCAGGAAATAAGTAAACTGAGCTACCGCGCTTCAGATGCTTTTCACAGGCTTTGTACATACTGCGAATACTATTGCCTTTGCCGCGCCTGAGTCGCACGTAGCGATTGAGGTACATGTTCCAGCCGATAAACGGAATATTGAAGAGCTCTGCTTTTGAAACCCATTTGAAATGCGTGAATAGCGTGAAGACGACGAGTACATCGACCAGTGATTGGTGATTCGAGACAATAATGTATGTTTGCTTTTTGTTGATGTGTTGTTTGCCAACGGTGTCTACCTGCCAGGGTGGAAAGACCCAGATATACAGACTCGCCCAAAAGCAGGTGAACAGATGCAGCCAGTGTAAGTTTCGATCAAAGGGATACGTGAATAACCAAATCAGCAGAGCTGTAGGGAAAAATATTGTGGACGTTGTGAATACAAAAAGAATCAGCAGGATCGCAATCATGCGGTACATAAAACGCTTCAACATTAATGGTCGTTGGTACTTTGGAGAGTTGAAATAAGTGTAACATAAGGGATTGCTGATTTAGCCAGATAAAAGGAGTATCGATGTGGCAATTCCTATCCCGCAACCGAGGGGCGACGTTCTTTTTGAATCATTTGCCGCTGGGCCACTTCAATGCAATTGTTCAATCATCGGTGACGCGATTACGAAGAAGGGTGTCATTATCGACCCAGGTGGTGATCCTGACCACATTATGTCGGTAGTCGAACGCTTAGGCCTAACGATCACTGCGATTGTGCATACACATGCGCACCTCGATCATATTCTCGCGTCGGGTGAAATTAAAAACCGTACGGGTGCCAAGCTGTTTTTGCACAAGGGAGACAAGCCGCTATGGGATAGTCTTGAGCAGCAATGCCTGAAATTCGGTGTGCCCTATGAACCAACGCCATCCCCTGATAGCTGGTTGACCGATGATGAGGCAATTTCCTGCTGCAACGGTGTTGCGTTGCACACACCTGGTCACACTGCTGGATCGATGAGTTTTTGGTTTGAAGACCACGGTATATTAGTTGCGGGAGATACTCTATTCCAGATGGGAATAGGACGGACTGATTTGCCGGGTGGCAGCTATCAGGAAATTAGTCGGTCAATAGAAGATAGATTATTTCGCCTTGAGGGTGACGCGCTCATCGTGACGGGGCATGGGCCGAACACATCCCTCGAATTCGAGCGTCGAGCAAATCCTTTTTTTGGCCGAGGTGTTTAGCAAGGCCGTTAACTGAAAGCCGGCTTTAGCGCATCTCGCTTAGTCAGTGGATCATTGTTCGTGCTAGCCGTCGCAGAAGAGTTGACCTGTATGGTTTACCAAGTCGGTGCTGGGTTACAATAGGCGTTCAAGGAGAGATCAAACCCTATGCGTAAAATTTTGAATTTGACAGCAATGCTTGTGTTGATGGGGATGCTAAATGGCTGTGCCAATTTAATGTCCTCGGTGACGTCCGGCCTAGCCGAAGACTTGGCCGATACGATACTCAATAGCAACGATGTCGATACGGTGAGAGAGGGTATTCCCGCCTATCTGCTGATGATCGATAGCTTTTTGAGGAGCAGCCCGAATAACCCAGAGCTATTGATGGCAGCATCAAATCTAAATAGTGCATTCACGATTTTTACCAACGAAGAGCGAGGACGCCTGCTCAGTCAAAAAAGTCTTGATTATTCACTGCGAGCCGCGTGCGCGAGGAACAAGACGTTATGCGACCTCAATGAGGCTGAATTTGAAGTCTACAAGCAGCGTGTCGATGCTATTACTAACAAGGATGTTGATATAGCGTACTCTTTGGCCGTAGCTTGGACTGGTTGGATGCAAGCCCATAGTAATGATTGGAATGCGATAGCCCAATTAGGCAAGGTAAAGTATCTTATGGCGCATTGTATTGAATTGGACGAAACCATCTCAGATGGCGGTCCACACTTGTATATGGGCGGGCTGGAGACGGTCTTACCGGCATCTTTGGGTGGTAATCCTGAAAAGGGCAGAGCGCACTTCGAGCGTTCAATTGAGATATCACAAGGTCAGTTTTTGATGGCGAAAGTTGTCTTTGCTGAACAGTATGCGAAGCTCGTTTTCGATAAGCAAATGCATGATCGCCTGTTGAACGAAGTGCTAACTGCAGATCCTGTAAGCGAAGGGCGAACGCTTACCAATACGGTTGCCCAAACGAGGGCGAGAGAACTGTTGGCTGAGTCCGATGACTATTTCTAATCGCTGTGATGTTTGTTGATCGCAAGCGCGGGTCTAAGGTTGTTTGTTTTGTTTTTGTTAAGGAATTTTGATGTATAAAAAATTATTCTTCAGCGTCATGCTGGGCCTGGTAGTCGCATCTAGCGGTGTGGTTAATGCAAAAAGCTATAAGTTGGCGACGATTTCACCCGATGGTCTCGGTTGGATGAAAAAGTTTCGTGATGGTACAAAAGAGATCGCCGAAGCAACGGACGGCAGAGTTAAATTCAAAATTTACCCCGGTGGCGTGCAGGGTGATGACTACACTGTATTGCGAAAAATGCGAATTGGCCAGCTTCATGGCGGTGTTATGACGGCCAGTTCACTGACGCGTTTCTTCCCTGACCTTCAAGTTTATAACCTGCCGCTGCAGTTCAGAAACAGTGATGAAATCGATTTCGTACGCGAAAACATGGATCAGCGGATTATTGACGGTCTCGCTGAGAGTGGCATGGTGAGCTTTAATCTGACTGAAACCGGTTTCGCATACATACTTTCAAAAAAACCTATTAGCAGTTTAGACGATTTGAAAAATGCGAAAACTTGGGTTCCTGATGGCGATCCGATTTCAGCGAAGCTGGTACAATCCTTTGGTATCAGCCCCATTCCTTTGCCAATTATTGATGTGCTGGCGGGCTTGCAGACGGGTTTGATTGATACCGTGATTGTGCCACCGATCGTTGCAATTGCGCTGCAATGGCACAACCAAGTTGCCTATATGACCGATTTGCCTGTGTTGTATATCTATTCGATGTTGGCAATGAGTGAAAAATCTTTTAACTCTATCGCCGAGTCTGATCAAAAGGTCGTCACCGATGTGTTTAATCGCGTATTCGATGAAGTCGATGCTGACAATCGAATAGACAACAAGAAAGCTTATGACGCGCTAGTGACGCAAGGCCTAAAAGTCATTACCCCCGCGACCGAAGATTCAGCGTCTTGGCGTGAAATCGCTGAAGTATCGATAGCGAACCTTGTTGCTGAAGGTGAAATGAGCCAAGAGAGTGTCGATCTACTGCGCGCCAATCTAGCCGAAGTAAGGGGCGATGATGCTCAATCTGCGCCTTAGTCGGTTTAGTCCTTCTGAGCTCAGCCCGATCAATTTTTACGGTAGCGCCGATGGAAAGGTCAACCGCAAGTCGTATTTGGAAATGATGCAGTTGTGGGGAAACCGCTGAGTGTTTAGTCGCTTGCTCAAGGGTGTACATTGGATAGAGGACAGTTTGCTGGTTGCCTCCCTTGCTTCGATGCTCGGTATGGCAGTGCTGCAAATCTTACTTCGAAATTTCTTTGATTTTGGCATTTTCTGGGCGGAGTCCTTTCTCCGTATTCTTGTTCTATGGGTAGCAATGTTGGGCGCGATGGTTGCGACTCGGGAATCAAACCACATTAGCATCGATGTTCTAACACGCTATGTGTCCGGTGTGTCGCTGCGTATCGTCAGCTTTGTCGGTAAAGCTTTTTCTGCGCTGGTCTGTGGTGTTGTTGCCTATTACGCTTTTTTGTATGTGCAATTTGAGTACGTCGATGAAACGATAGAGTTTGCGAAGGTGCCAACGTGGCTATGTCAATCAATAATCCCTGTTGGATTTAGCGTCATGTCTCTGAGGTTTGGTTTGCAAGCAGTACTGAGTTTGGTGCGGGGAGTTCCTGCATGAATGCAGTCATGTCAGCAGTACTCGTTCTAATTGCGTTGTTAGGCGCGCCATTATTTGTGGTCATTCTGGCTGCATCAATGTTGGGTTTTATGTCGGCAGATATAGATCTGATGGTAATTACCATTGAAATATATCGATTGGTCGAGGCGCCCCTGCTGTTAGCGCTGCCGCTGTTTACTTTCGCCGGTTATGTGCTGGCAGAAAGCCGCTTGTCATTCCGATTAGTCCGCATCACGCAAGTCTTTCTTGGTTGGCTGCCCGGCGGCTTGGCGGTTGTCGCTTTTGTGACCTGTGCCTTTTTCACGGCGTTTACCGGCGCGTCGGGTGTGACGATTGTTGCTGTTGGTGCACTGCTTTTTCCAGCTTTAGTTCAGTCTGGCTACAAAGAACGATTCAGTCTGGGTTTGGTGACGACCTCAGGCAGTCTCGGCTTGTTGTTAGCGCCCTCGCTACCTTTGATACTCTATGGCGTGATTGTACAACAGATGAATTTGCCCAATCCTTTTTCTATTCAGGAACTGTTTATCGCGGGCATATTGCCTGCATTATTAATGATTGTCCTGTTGACTGGCTATGCGATCTGGAGTCATCGCGGCATTAAGATAGAGCGGGGCACCTATACACGTGCTGATGCAGTCGACGCCATTAAGTCCGCGAGATGGGAAATTCCGCTGCCCTTTATCATTCTCGGCGGCATCTACTCGGGATATTTTGCTGTATCCGAAGCGGCAGCGGTCACGGCATTTTACGTTCTGTTAGTCGAAGTCGTCATTCATCGAGAGGTTAAATATGGCGAGTTGCCACGCATAGTCCGTGAATCGATGATAATGGTTGGCGGTATTTTGTTGATCCTCGGCGTGTCTCTGGCTTTTACCAACTTTCTCATTGATGCTGAAGTGCCGCAACTGCTATTTGAGTGGATCCAGACCTATGTGGATAGTAAAATTACATTTCTGATTTTGCTGAATATCATCTTGCTAATGCTCGGTGCGATTCTCGATATCTTCTCTGCACTGGTCATCATGATTCCCTTGATCGTGCCTATCGCTCTGAGGTTTGGTGTTGATCCAATCCATCTAGGGATAATCTTTCTTGCGAATATGCAGATTGGCTATTTCACGCCGCCTATTGGCATGAACTTATTTATCGCGAGTTACCGGTTCAAACGATCGATTACTGAACTCTATCGGGCCACACTTCCCTTTATGTTCGTTTTGATCATTGCACTGATGATCATCACTTATGTTCCAGCCGTCAGTTTGATTTTCCTCGACCGTGACTAAACTGTTTATATGAGCGGTTAGAGGATTGGTTTGAAGCGATCATAGGACCAGCGGTTATGCGTTTTTCGAACAAATATTGTTAAATTTTTGCTCGGTTATATGCTGTATGGAAAGCAACAACTCGGTTATCGACGTAATTTGTCAGCCGATATAGTCAACGACTGACCCGTTCAATGTGTTTTCTATTAGGTTTGGGCCAAGTTAGTCGTCGAACGAGTTGATGTTAAACCGTTGCTCATAAATAAATCAGACATGAAGGATAGTGGTACAGGTTTGTGACTATTGGTTCATCCTTCGCCCTTGTATTGACTAGACCATTTTTTGAAATGCGAAAATATGCTGAAGATATCTCGTGAAAGTTGATGCTGCTGCTTATCTTAGACTTATTGATATAGGTCGCGCGCTCAGTGCTGAAAAGGACATTGATAGCCTTCTTGAACGTATATTGGTGGAAGCCAAGACTATGGCGAATGCGGATGCAGGTAGTCTTTACCTGGCAGTGGATGATGAGGTTTTGTCCTTCGCCATCGTATTTAACGATACGCTCAACATTACTCAGGGTGGAAATTCAGGTGACCCCGTAACACTACCGGATATCCCGCTTCGGTTAGCGTCCGGTGAACCCAACATGATCAATATAGCAACCCAATCAGCTAATTTGGGTAAGGTCATTATTATTGATGATCTCTATCAGTCGAAAGACTTCGATTCGTCAGGCGCCAAGAAATTCGATGAGTTAACGGGATATCAGTCCCGTTCATTTCTGACTTTGCCGTTGACGGACTCAAAGGAAAAAACACTGGGTATATTGCAATTATTGAATGCGAAGAATGAACAAGGTGAAGCCATAGCGTTTCCTGAAGATGTTGTTCCCCTCATGGAGGCACTCGCATCACAAGCGAGTCTGGCGCTAGAAAATCGTCATTTGCTTGATGAGCAAGTTGTGCTGCGAAAACAATTGGAAATTGAAGTCGACGCACGAACTGAAGAGCTAAAGAATGCTTTAAAAAAATTGTCAGAAGCGCATATCATTCTAAAAGAACTCACAACGATTGATCCTGTGACGGGTATTCGTAATCGACAATACTTAGAACAGATGCTGGATCAAGAATGGCGTCGTGCGAGTCGCCAACAATACCCAATAACGCTGCTACTGATTGACATCGATCATTTTAAAAACGTCAACGATACATACGGACACTTGACTGGTGATATTTGTTTGGCAGAAGTAGCGCGATCAATCGATGCGTCTTTTAAACGACCTACCGATATTGTCGCGCGCTTTGGCGGCGAAGAGTTTGTCGTTGTCTTACCTTACGTTGAAGAAGCAACAGCACATGTATTAGCAGACCAGGTTAGAAAAAAAATCGAGTCGTTAACAATTGACGCGGATGGACATTTGTTAAGTGTCACAATTAGCATTGGCTATGGCACAAGCGTGCCGCTGGAAAATAGTTCGCCAAGAGGGCTCTTGTCGCTCGTTGACAAGGCCATGTATCAAGGCAAAGCATTGGGCAGAAATACGGTGGTTTCAGTACAATCTCTATCTAAAGAACAAATAAAGGAACCGCTAGAAGAAGAACAACAACAAGGGCAACCGTAGTCTTCAGGCGCTCGCCTTCAAATAGTCGCCCTGCAATAATGGCTTTTGTGACCATAGTTTTAGGTGTTATTTTTCAGGCGGCATCGCCCTGCAAAACTCTTTCGCATGCACGTGCAAGCCTTTTTGCAGCTTCAATCAATTGGCCCTGGTCTGTCCATGAAAAAGCGAGTCTGAGATGAGGATTGTCGTCACGCCGATCGGAGAAAAAATTGGTGCCCCGCGTTAGTGATACACCTTCTTCTGCCGCCGTTCGCCAAACAGCTTGCGCATCAAGTCCCTTTTTTAATGTGATCCATATATAAAACCCACCAAGTGGACGTGTGAAGCAGAGGTAGTCTGCGCAATATGTTTCTAACGCATCTGCTAGGGTGTTCATTTTGGTTTTATAAATTAATCTTACCTTTCGGGCATGATCGGACATTGCGCCGGAGTCAATATAATCAGATATAACGCGGACCATAAACTGATTGAGTCCCATTGCAAAGCGCATTTTGTCAAATGCAGCAAGCAGGTCAGGGTGACAGTGAATCCAGCCTATTCTAAGACCGGTGGCGAGAATTTTTGAAAAGGTGCCGACCGTGATTACGCCATGTCCTTTGCTTAACCCCGATAGCGTTGGTAAGGGGGTGTCATCGAACCGCAGCGCTCCGTAGGCATCGTCATCAAGGATAATTATTTTGTATTGAGCTGCAATTTCTAATAATCGTATTTTTCTTTCAAGGCTTAATGTCGCGCCGGTTGGGTTGTGAAAGTTCGAGATGGTGTAGATAAACTTAATGCGTCTACCTTGCTGAAGAAGCGTTTCGATCCGACGCGGTAGTTGATCAACAAACATGCCATCGCTGTCCATGCCAATCGACTCTACGTCGGCGTTGAGCGCCTTAAAGTTTCTTAGCGTACCCATGTAGGTGGGTGATTCGGCTAAAATGACATCACCGGGGTCAATCAAGGTTCGGCAAATCAAGTCGATCGCGCCGGATGAGCCGTTGCAGAGTTGGAACCAGTCTTCTGTGACGGCAAAGCCTCGCTCGTGACTATAGTTTTCTGCGAGTTTGAGTCTCAGCTTGTTGTAACCTAAGCCGAAGCCATAGGTAAAAGCGCCTTCGCCTGGCTTGTTGAATACTCTGTTGGCTGCAGCACTTAGTGCTGATTTGGGCAATGAAATGCTGTCGGGAATGCCAATAGCGAGTGCAATAGTTGGCTTGTTGGGTTCAACACCAACGGGTGCGTCCCAGTCACCGGCATCCTTCAGGAGTGCCTGCGTCGAGGCGTTGACTGAGTGCTCGATAGGTTCTGCATGCCAGACGTGAGCTAAATGCTGCTGCAATTTTTCTATTTTATGCGTTATTTTCAATCTTTACTGATCCTGTTTTTTGCGACGTCTAATGATCACTGGTTTTAGCATTTAATTCAGTCTTTAGCCTATTGGTGTTGGATCTCACCTTGTCCGCTTTGCCTTATTGTATTCAAAAGCCCGCTGCCTGACCCTCTTTACGATGATCGCTACCGGCACAATAGCCGTCCTCTAGGCGATAGATAAGTTGCGCACCACCGAATAGGTGTTCTGGATTGTTTTCGATAATGGTGTGTCCGCGCGCCTTCAGTGATTCGATAACGTCTGTTGCGAAGCCATCCTCGAGGCAGACTGTGCCATTTTCCTGTAAGTACCAACGGGGTGCATCGGATGCGGTTTGTGGGTTTTGTCCATGTTGTGCGACTCGAATCATCATTTGCAGATGACCTTGCGCTTGCATATGACCGCCCATGACACCAAAGCTCATTTTGGGTTGATTGTTGGACATAACAAAGCCGGGAATAATCGTGTGATAGGGACGTTTGTTACCGCCGACTTGGTTTGGATGGCCACTCTCTAATGAGAATCCAGAGCCTCGATTCTGCAAAGATATGCCCGTGTTGGGTACGACGATGCCTGAACCGAAACCGCGAAAATTTGACTGGATCATTGAAACCATCATGCCGCTTTTATCGGCGGTTGTTAGGTATACGGTATCCGGTGCCGCGCCTATGTTGGTTTGTCTCACCCGCGCTTGAGTGGGGTCGATTAAGTCTGCTTGTTGACAAAAGAACGCCTCGTTAAGAAGCGAGTCCAATTTAACCTGCATCGATGCAATATCCGCGAGTTCGCGTTCGATGATGGTGTAGGCAATGCGGGTTGCTTCAATTTGAAAGTGTATTGACTCGGCGGAGTCGGGCGATAATTTACCCAAACCCAACTGATTGGCTATGCCGGTGGCGATTAGTGCCATTAAACCTTGTCCATTTGGTGGGATCTCATGCAACTCATCTTCACCAAGGCGGGTTGATATCGTGTCGACCCAATCAGCACTGTGATTGGCTAGGTCATCCATGCATAGAACACCGCCATGACGCGTTGAATCCGCCACCATGAGCTCGGCAAGTTCCCCCTCATAGAAAGCTCTACCCTTTGATACGGCTATTTTGCGCAGAGTTTGTGCGTGATCAGCCAGTACAACCCGCGTTCCGATAGCGGGTGCTTTACCGTGAGGTAAAAATGTTTTGTTAAAATCGGGGAAATTTTTGAATTGTCTCTCGGCGAACTTCCAGTAATAGCCTGTCTTTGGACCTACCTGGTACCCTTTGGCAGCATACTCAATAGCTCTATCAAACAGTTTTTCGAAGGGGAGTACGCCAAACCGTTCTGACATTTCCACCCAAGCGCTTACCGCGCCGGGCACGGTTACTGCGTTCCAGCCTTGTTGTGGCATTTGTTCGTATTGGGAGAAAAATGACGGGCTCCACCCGCTAGGTGAGCGTCCTGATGCGTTAAGGCCATGCAAACGATCACCATCCCATATTATCGCAAACGCGTCGCTGCCAATTCCATTGTTATTGGGTTCGACGACCGTCAGACAAATGGCTGTTGCGATAGCAGCATCAACGGCATTTCCACCCGCTGCAAGAATGGCTAAGCCTGCGGATGTCGCCAAGGGTTGGGATGTAGAAACAATATTGTCAGCAAACACGGGGCTGTGACTAGAGGAGTAAGGGTTGTTCCAATCGAGGCTCATCGGTGCTCCTAACTATTTTGTGTTAAGTAAACACAGTATCAGAAAATGGCAATTGGATGACACCTATGCTCACGTATCTGACTTACGTCATTTGTTAATGGATAAAACCAGTTAGCAGTATTGATTCTGTACACGTTTTTTATCTAGCAGGGCAGGCCCTTAGTTTTGCCAATATTTTCGGTGAGTTGTCCTGCATTTCTTACTTGATTACGACCCGCGCTCTTTGCCTCTTAAAGTGCGGTATCAGCTTTGTGGATGATATTTATCGGATCATCGTTTTCAGTCGGGATAACTGTGCAACGGCCTATACTTAATGTCATTGAGATCTCAGTTTCATCAACCTGAAATGTTGCGCCATCCAACTCAGTTCTAATTAGTTCTGCCAACCGTTCTGCATTAAAATTTTCAATGTAGGGTAGTAGGACAATAAATTCCTCACCGCCATAGCGGGCGAGTATATCGGCAGGTCGCTAGAGATGAATGCCGATTCGACTGGCGATTTGCTGCAAGCATTCATCACCCACCGGATGACCATGAGAGACTTTTTTTTGTTAAGTCGTCATGCTAGTTCAGCCGGTCTGAAAAAATCTACGGCTAAAGTTAATTCAGCGGTCTGGTCTCGAGCAACGAAATTATGTATAACAATGCAACATCTATCCATATCTACCGCTGGAGACACTGCGGCAGATCCAATTAAATGAGGAGTGACAGTGAAGTTAATTAATTCAGTGGGACCTAACCCAAAAATGGTTCGTATGTTTATCAGTGAGATGGGTATTTCAGTCGATACGCAGGATATTGACCTGATGCAAGGAGACAATAGGCAGGCCGAGCACTTGGCCAGAAACCCATCGGGCCAAACGCCAACCCTTGAGTTAGATGATGGCGGTTACGTATCGGAAATTACGGCGATATGTGAGTACTTGGCGGATAAACAAGGTGGCAGCGCACTGATTGGTGAAACGCCGGAAGAGCGAGCAGAGACAAGGATGTGGGCACGTCGTCTAGATCTTCAAATTCTTGAGCCATTAGCAAATGGTTTCCGTTTTTCAGAAGGGTTAGCGCTGTTCCAAGACCGTGTTCGTTGTATGCCTCAAGCGGCAGATGACCTTAAAACGCTCACGCAGGAGCGCATTACTTGGCTTGATGGGCAGATAGCGGGCAAGGAATTTATTTGTGGCAGTCGATTTAGTATGGCGGATATTCTTCTGTTTTCATTCCTTGAGTTCGGCGAGTCTGTTGGTCAACCAATGAATACGGATAACGGCAATATCATGGCATGGTATGACCGCGTCAAGGGTAGAGCAAGCGCTGCAGCCTAACCTGCACAATTAGGCTTATAACGAGTCTGGTTTTATGCACATTTAGATGCGGTTAGCGATGCAATAGCACACCGGGCGCCGAAACTAGGCTGCGTTTTTGGTCTTATTTTGGCGTTCGATCGTGTCCGATCTTATTTACATAGAAAACGTTTGCCTAGATACATTCAAAAAGGTGAGATTGTGTGTTGTAGCTCATCTAAGCGGCTAAACATAACGGCCAAATTAATGACCCGTAATTATAGTCTTTAACAGTACCGTTATCTTGGTGCATACTAAGGGCGTATGTGTTGACGAGGGACGAAAATACGGTCAGGTTAATAAACCGGCCTGCAATTTGACGTAATTAATCTAAAGCCTCAATAACGAACGGTGTTAACCAATTGCAGCATTGATACCCTCAACTCGATGCCAGCTAAACCAACGGCGAATAACCATGGCAACTGACGACAGTTTATCCTTCGGCAGATACACACGTGAACTCAACGTTCATTTGGATGAGATTAGCTACAATGAGATGATACCTGCCATCGAACTCGATGAGCAGGGTAATGAGAAGCCTCACAGACCCAGCTCAATTGCAGCAGGTAGAGGAGACATCTACCGGCTACTCAAGCCTTACCTTTCAGTTAGATTCAACGATCAATTTAGAGCCGTAACACCGTTAGCTATTTATCTTGTCTTATTCCAGATCTTCATCCTGCGCCAGTCAATTGCCGATTCCAGTATTATTACAGCAGGATTGATTGCTGTAATACTCGGCTTGATGCTATTCATGGAAGGTTTGAAAGTCGGTCTGATGCCATTCGGAGAAGCGCTCGGTATATCCTTGCCCGCTAAAGCCAAATTACTGACGGTTGTGGTCGTGGTGTTTTTACTTGGCATTGGGGTGACCTTCGCGGAGCCAGCAATTGGCGCGCTGCAAACAGCAGGATCTCTGGTTGATGTCCGCCAAGCTCCCTACTTGTATTTTTTGTTAACACAATGGGCAGGAACGCTTGTTCTCAGCGTCGGTGTTGGTGTCGGACTAGCCGCTGCTCTTGGGACAATCCGGTTTATTTACGGTTGGAGTTTGAAACCGCTTATTTATATGACGTTAGTGCCTGTACTGTGCATCTCGATCTATATGGCTCTTGATCCTGAATTATCTAAAGTACTCGGGCTGGCGTTTGATTGTGGCGCGGTCACAACGGGGCCGGTTACAGTCCCCTTAGTATTATCGCTAGGTATTGGCATTGCCAGAGCAGCCGGGCGTGGTAGTGATTCCTTGTCGGGGTTTGGCATCGTTACGCTGGCATCCTTATTTCCAATTGTGGCGGTTATGATTCTGGCGCTAACGCTCTCGATGTCCTATTCACCGTCTGAAATTATCGCTGCATCAACAATGGCTCAGGCGGGTTCGATGCAGATTCCTTGGTACGAGTCCTCTCCGGGTGTTGAAATTGTTGGTGGTGTGCGTGCCATTGTGCCGCTTGTCATCTTTTTACTCCTTGTCATGGTGCTGTTGTTAAAGGAAAGAATTCCACACGCAAAGATAGTTAGCTTCGGCATCTTTCTTTGTGTGATCGGTATGATTGTGTTCAACCTTGGCTTGAGTTACGGGTTATCAAAACTGGGAGGGCAGAGCGGTGGTTTGGTTCCAGCTGCTTTTACTCAATTGGAGACGGTCGCGGATTCACCTTTATATGTGCTGTCGTTGGGTCTGTTTATTGCGATGGCATTTGCATGGGTATTGGGTTTTGGCGCGACTTTGGCTGAGCCTGCTCTGAATGCTTTAGGCATGACTGTTGAAAGCTTAACGAGTGGCTCGTTCAAGAAATCGACGCTAATGTATGCAGTTTCTATCGGGGTTGCTTGCGGAATATCGCTAGGGGTTGCAAAAATAATTTTTGAAATTCCTATCGCCTACCTACTGGTGCCCGGCTATCTCATCGCAATAGTACTGACGCATTTCTCGAACGAAGAGTATGTCAACATTGCTTGGGATAGCGCCGGGGTGACGACAGGTCCAGTCACTGTGCCGCTAGTCTTGGCAATGGGCCTTGGATTTGGCAATGCGTTAGGTGCGGTCGAAGGGTTCGGTATTCTCTCCATGGCGTCGATCGGACCCATTATAGCGGTGTTAACAACGGGCTTATATATACGTCGGAAAATTTCAAAAAGTCATGTGGTATTCGATGATTCTTTAGAGACGGTCAGTGTCGTATGAGCAGAGAAGGGAGTAAGTATGACAACGCGTGATTTTACAGTTCTTACGGATGTCTCGATGATCACCTGCATCATTCAGAGAGGCAAGGCAGATGCCATAGTACAAGCTGCGCAGGATGCCGGTGCGCAGGGGGCGACAATATACTATGGCTACGGCAGTGGCGTCAGAGAGAGGCTGGGGCTGCTAGGACTTGCGGTTGATGTTGAAAAGGAGATTATAACGATTCTTGTCGCTGACGATCAGGTTGATCGTATTTTTGAGCGCATGTACTTTGCGGCTGAGCTAGATCTACCTGGCGCCGGTATCATCTATTTAACCAAACTTGAGAAGGCGGCGACTTATATTCCTCGAGAAATTATCGAAAAGGTAGGGAGGGCGCCTTGAAACCGATTCTGACGGATGCGAAGCAGATAGTATGTGTCTTGCCAAAGGGAACGGGTTCTTTTATCGAAGCCGGCCTAATTGATGATTTTGGTATCCGAAATGCCAATTTTCACCACGCTAGAGGCGTGAGTAGAATTTCATCTCGAGACGGCCTCGGCGCACAACAGGAAAAGGATGTTCTCGAGGTCGCGGTTGAGTCTGATCGGGCTGAGGAGGTTTTCGACTATATATTTCATCGAGGCGAGATGCATAAACCGCATAACGGCATCATCTATATGGCAGCGTTGCCTAAGTTATCTGTTATGCAATTGCCTGAACTAGACCACGGTAAGGTGACAACTGACACGACCGTAAAATAGTTAATCAAAAGTTCGAGCGACAATTGGCTGCAATACCATGGCCAGCATTATCCCCGCGTAGTAGTCCCTGTCGAAACCGAAGTTCAGGCTAAAATCCGCAGGCATATTTGCGTTAAGGCTGAACATGGTGATGGTCGCGATCAGATACAAGTTGTGTTTCGCAAGTAAGGCCGAGCATGTGATCGCGACGATAAGAATACACAGATAGCTTTCCTGAACACCAATTCGTGCGATCAAGTTATCCTCAATGTTCATGCTAAATGTCGTGATGAATACTGAAAATACCAATCCCCAACGTATCAGTAATTGGACGTCCATTACCATTCTCCCTTTCGAAAAATTGAATTCAGACTTGGATAAATGAGAACTTAGCCGCTAAGGCAAATCTAGCCGAAAGGTTAACCAAGACTATTCAGCAGGTACGATCTTAAGTGGGTATCTGTGAAGTGCTTCACGATTTTTTGCGATGAATGGTAAGTTTGTGTTGCAAAGGTCGACCGGCGGTAAATAAGTTCACCGATTGAAAACCTAGAGGCAAACATTTATGGTTCTGGCTTCCCCACAAAAGAGCACCCTTTATGTTTCAGGGATTAAAATTTGAGCCGCTAACGCTGCCTGCGTCGGCAGAAGCTTTGCGGCTGGAAGTTCGAGCGTTTGTTGAGTCCGAGCTGGATATAGATTACTTGCGAAATTCAGATTTCAACGCGGGTGATTCAGCGGAGTTTTCGAAGAAGCTTGGATCTAAAGGTTGGATAGGTATGACATGGCCAAAACAATACGGCGGTGCAGAACGTTCTTTTCTGGAGCGTTACGTGGTCACGGAAGAGTTACTCGCCGCCGGCGCGCCCGTTGGTGCGCATTGGATCGCTGACCGTCAGAGTGGTCCGTTGTTATTAAAGTTTGGTACTGAAGCGCAAAGAGCCACCTATCTGCCAAACGTAGCGAAAGGGGAAAGTTACTTTTCTATTGGTATGAGTGAACCCGATTCGGGTTCCGATCTTGCATCGATCAGAACCAGTGCAGTGAAGGTTGATGGAGGCTGGCTATTGAACGGTAGCAAGATTTGGAGCAGCGGCGCGCACATGAACCACTTTATGGTTGCTTTAGTTCGCACAGAACCTGTGACGGATAATCGGCATGCTGGCTTGAGTCAATTTATTGTCAACCTATCGGACCGCAACGTCACGATTACGGGTATTGAAAATCTCGCTGGAGACCGTGATTTTAATCAGGTTTTCTTTGACGACGTGTTCATTCCAGACGACGCAGTGGTTGGCGAACCCGGCAATGGTTGGGAGCAAGTCATAAGTGAGCTCGGCTATGAGAGAAGTGGGCCGGAGCGGTTCTTAAGTGCCTACAGGGTACTCGTTGAGTTTGTCCGTGAGGTAGGTTCGACACCGAATGAAGCACAGCTGACGCTGATTGGTAGGTTGGCATCAAACCTGATTACGCTGCGAAGGATGTCAATATCAGTTGCTGGCATGCTAGAGCAGGGCAAGTCTCCTATTGTCGAGGCCGCACTAATAAAAGACCTCGGTAATGATTTCGAGCGACAGGTGCCCGAATTACTGCGTTTACTCGCGCCAACACCGCATTCAAAACGTTTCGCTGAAACGCTAAATCAATGCATTTTACATGCCCCATCGTTTACCTTGCGTGGTGGTACCAGAGAAATTCTTCGTGGCGTTATCGCTCGCGGACTCGGATTGCGATAGGCAGATGACAATGAATGAAGAACAGCAACTTATCGTTGAAACAAGCAATAGAATTTTTTCGGATCTCTGTACAAAGGACATCGTTGATCGTGGTGAGTCAGGTGAATGGGCGCAGTCTCTATGGCAAGCCCTTGAGACCTCAGGATTGACCCTTGCAGGCATTGCAGAAGATGCGGGGGGCTGCGGAGGCGATGTGGCCGATGCATTGCTGGTGATTCGACAAGCCGGTTTATGTGCTGCACCGATACCATTAGCCGAGAACTTTATTGCTGCTACGCTGCTGGTCGAAGCGGGCGTAGAGCTTCCAGCGGGTCCGCTGACAGTTGTGGGTGCAGTTGAGGGTGGCAAGGTCGAGCTTAGCAAGCGAGGTAATCACGCTGAAATCGTTGGTGAATTGGCGCAGGCGAGTTTTGGTGAGCATTGCAAGCATTGGGTGATTGTTGGCGAAAATGAAATAGGCGTAGTTTCCTCAGCGTCTTTAAGTACTGCGCCGACACTGAACATTGCAGGGGAGCCCAGATCGGGTTTGTCGGTAGATACATCTGCTGGATCAATCAACGGTTTAAATGTTGTCAAACTCAACGGCGCATCAGAGCGATTGAGGCAACTGGGCGCGATGACACGCGTCAGTTTGATGTGTGGTGCAATGACCTCAATCCTCGATATGTCAGTTGCCTACGCGCTCGAGCGTAAGCAATTCGGTCGAGCGATCTCTCAGTTTCAAGCAGTCCAGCAACAGTTAGCAATACTGGCCGGAGAAGTAGCAGCCTGTCAACGTGCTGCAGATTCTATACTGTATTCGCACGCTGCCATGGATATCGCCATAGCCAAGTCAAGGGTAGGTGAGGCTGTTCAGAAGGTTGCAGACATATCCCATCAGATCCATGGTGCGATGGGGTATACCCGAGAGCACCCGTTGAATCTTAGAACGAGACGGCTTTGGGTCTGGCGTGATCAATACGGCAATGAAACGTTCTGGCAACAACAACTGGCAAGAACGATTGTTGCCAAGGGTGCAGACGCGCTGTGGGGTGTTATTACTCAAGCGAACTAGTTGGTTCAATTCACCAACTCGTTACTTTAATGCCTATGTCAGTCATTGAGAAAATAGACTAAACCTATAATAAACAAGGAGTTATAGTTTGGCACGGTATATGCAGATATAAAATCAAAGCAAATTTGCGATACCGATTTGGATATGTTGCCCGTGACTAAAGCCTCTGCCGACTCAATCACTGCGATCACAGTGGCCTCTTCAAAAGGGGCTAATTCAACGCCTACCGAAGCAACAGGTTATCTAACTTTAGGTAAGCAAGGCTGTCCAGAGTTGTCCGACAACACTGAGACACTATCGGAGGTAGAGAAAACCACACCTAACAACAGATCACTCATCATTGCGTCACTGATTATTGTCCTTCTACATTTGGTGACGTCGGAATCAGCCTGGGCATCTTCACAACAAAAATACGCCCTGGCTTCAAACGTGACAGAAACCTTAATGTTGGATCTTAACCAGGTCGATAGTATCTATTTACGCGTTAGCGCTCAGATTAGCATCGATGATTGCGATGACTTTGGCGAGGACACGCTTCAAATAAAGGCCAGTGCCGACACTATCCGACGCGTCGATATAGATCAGCAAAAAGAAAGTCTAACGGTCAATCTAAATGGACAGCCAAAAGAGCTCATCAAAATTCATCTTCACAAGAAGCGATTGAAACAGTTGGTATCCAACAATGACGATATCGGTGAGCCTCGCTTTGATGTTGAACTGAAAGGTTCTAGGGTAGGCATAGACGTGTTGATTGTAAGTGATCTTTTTGTTCGTTTATCGGCTCAATCACACTTTGAAATTGGTCAGCTTCAAGCTGACAACGTCGATATCCGTAGTAGTGATGAATCCTTGTTGAGAGTTAGCCAAGTTGAGGCTGATCAACTCTCGGTCACAGCCAAGCATGCTGCTGCAATAGAACTGACAGGTAAAGTGTTTCATCAGAGTGCGATGACAAGTAAAAATAGTCGATATAATGCCCGAGCGATGCAAAGCCAGTTAGCCGAGGTCTTTATGCGAGACAATAGTGCTGTATTGATGCACGTCGAACGCCAGGTCAGCTTCGATATGCATCAACCATCTTCCTTACATCTCCAGGGAGGAGCGCAAATTATTAACTAGTCAAAATAGGCGCTAGTTTGCGGCCTTCTTCGTAAGATGAAAAGCTGACATCTTTGATGGCGTAGGTTCTGAGCAACGAACTGTGCCAATCGAAACCAATCGTTGCATTGCAGCAAATACCGAACTACCTGCCGCACCGTAAAGACTTTTGTCTGTCTCAGCGTACATGATCGGTACCATCTCAGCGATCACGTGCACACCCTCATCCAAGCACCGTAAAATCTGATTTTCTCTGTCGATTCGGTGGTCAATGTAGGCTTGAACAAAATTTTTAACGTCTTTAATGGATGTCCCATGAGTTGGCCAATAAACTTCGTCATTGCGTTCGAGTAGCAGTTTCAGACTATCCATATATTGGGTCATATCGCCGTCGGGTGGGCCGATGACTGTTGTCGACCAACCCATAACGTGATCACCTGTAAACAATGCTTTCTCGCTCGGCAGTGCAAAACACATATGGTTGGATGTATGGCCGGGTGTATAGACACATTCAACTTCCCAACCATCGCCTTTAATGATATCGCCGTGCCTAATTTCGATATCTGGTACAAAATCCATATCGCCGCCGGCTTCAATTGAAACGCCTTCAGCAATTTTTCCTGCACCATGAGGACCATAGCCATAAGTCTTCGCACCCCAAAACGGCTTAAGTTCATGGGATGCCGGAGAATGGTCCTCATGGGTATGCGTGATAAGGATATGGCTTACAGTTTCTTGCGCCAGTGCCTGCTTCAGCGCGTCGATATGTTCGGGTAAGTTGGGTCCTGGATCGATAACAGCGACATTGCCGTGACCTATGATATACGTGCCTGTGCCGTGAAACGAAAATCCGCTCGGGTTGCGTGCGGTGACACGCCTGATCATGGGTGTCAGGGTTTCAATTCGAGCATATTGAAAATCATATTTATAAGTAAAAGGTATTTTTGGCATAGGTAGTGTGGGGCTAGTGGCAAAGTTTTCGAGCTTATCCCAAGCTTTAAGCTGATACTAGACGATCTTCAGTAAAATCTGAAAGCTTGATCAGGATATACAAATCTGTCGGTTGATGATTGTGAGTAAGCCGAAGCTGACTGAACCGGGTATAATCGGCCTGTAAAGATTGTTTTATCGATTCCGCAAGCTTGAAGGGTTGGCCACAACGCAATAAAAGTAGTCGGCAATTAATTCGCAATCCAAAACTGTTCAGGAAGAACACAGAAGGGAAACTCATGGCTTCGGATCCACTTTCATTTAAACGCCTCATTGATATAGGTATCGCACTATCTTCAGAGAAAGACTCTGATCGTTTGATGGAACGTATTCTTCTTGAAGCAAAGGCGATGGGTAACGCTGATGGCGGAACCCTGTATATTCGAACGAAGGATGATCAACTGCAATTCACGATCCTTCGTACCGATTCTCTTCAGTATGCCCAGGGTGGCACATCGGGGCAGGCGATCAGTTTGCCGCCGGTTGAAATGTTCATTGACGGTAAGCCTAATCTTAGAACCAACGTCAGTTTTGTCGCTAACACCGGTGAAACGATTAATATTGGGGACGCTTACGTTGCCGACAAGTTCGATTTTACGGGTACGAAAAAATTCGATGCGGCGACGGGTTACCTGTCAAAATCATTCCTGACCGTGCCTTTAAAGAATAATGCGGGAAGAGTCATTGGTGTCTTACAGTTATTGAACTCCCTTGATCCCGAGACCGGCGAGGTCGTCGCTTTTCCTGAGGAGACTCAACCGCTTATCGAGGCTTTAGCTTCTCAAGCTGCCGTCTCTCTTGAAAACCGAAATCTGATTGAATCACAAAAGCAACTGCTGGACTCTTTTATCGAGCTAATGGCCAGTGCAGTGGATGCGAAGTCGCCTTATACCGGTGGCCACTGTCAGCGTGTGCCAGAGTTGACTGAGATGCTTACCCGAGCAGCCTGCGAGTCTAACGAAGCATTTTTGGCTGACTTTAATCTTAATGAAGAGCAGTGGTACGAATTGCACATCGGCGCTTGGCTGCATGACTGCGGTAAGGTGACAACACCGGAGTATATAGTCGACAAGGCGACCAAACTCGAGACGATTACTGACAGAATACACGAAGTCAGAATGCGCTTTGAGCTGCTCAAGACAGAGAGAACGATTGCTTATCAGCAGGTACTGTTGGCAGGCACATCTGACGAGGCGGGACTGAAAACTCAGTACGAAGCGGATTTAAAACAAATTGGCGAGGATTTTGAATTCATTGCTGAATGTAACCTCGGTAGTGAGTTCATGGCTGACGAGAAGGTCCAGCGCCTCAAGCGGATAGCCAAACAGCAGTGGACGCAAACCCTAGATGATCGCTTAGGTGTGTCCTTTGATGAAGCGAGACGTAAAGGAAAAACACCAAGTGCTGATTTACCGCAGCGTGTGCCAGTGCTCGATGACCGTCCTGATCACATCATCGAACATGACGGTATCGTACATTCCGCCAACCCTGATAATCCCTATGGGTTTAAAATCGAGGTGCCTGCTCACAAATACAATCGCGGCGAAGTTTATAACCTTGCCGTAGCTAAAGGCACACTCACCGCGGAAGAACGCTTCAAAATTAATGACCACATCGTACAGACCATCGTAATGCTAGAGAACTTACCGTTTCCAAAAAATTTGGAACGGGTTGCGGAAATTGCAGGTGGCCATCATGAGAAAATGGATGGCACGGGTTATCCAAAGAAGCTGCGTGGTGATGAAATGTCGATTCCCGCAAGAGTCATGGCAATTGCGGATGTTTTCGAAGCGTTAACTGCTGCTGACAGACCCTATAAGCCACCGAAGAAACTCAGTGAAAGTATTCGTATTATGTCCGTTATGGTTAAGGATCATCATCTCGATCCTGACTTGTTCAAACTCTTCCTCACGAGCGGCGTTTATAACCAATACGCAGAAAAGTATCTTGAGCTAGAACAGATCGATGAAGTGAATATTGCACAATACCTGTAAGACCAAATTTACGAGGTGCGTTTGGCTTTGCTTTTTTATTCAGGCAATAAGTGCTGCGACATGGGTGGCGGCAGAATTACCCAGCGCCTGCAGATGATAGCCTCCCTCTAAGGTTGATACTATTCGGCCTTGTGAGTGGTTCTCGGCAAGTGAAATGATCATTTCTGTGATCCAACGATAGTCGTCCTCGATGAGTTGTATTTCCGCAAGGGGATCATCTCGATGAGCATCAAAGCCAGCCGATACGAAGATGAGGTCCGGTTTATGCGATTCTATTTGTCGTAGCCACGTCGACTCTATAAGCGATCGATATTGATGACCCGAAGTGCCGGCTGCTAGCGGCGTGTTGATAATATGTTCATTCTCGTAATCGAGAAAACGATGGGGGTAAAAATCATCTTGGAAGCTACTACAGACCATCACTCGTGGGTCATCTTTGAAAATATCAACGGTGCCATTACAGTGATGGACGTCAAAATCTAAAATGGCGACACGCTTTATGGATGGGTCCTGTAACGCGACTCGCGCGCCGATCGCGACATTGTTAAAAAGACAAAAACCAAAAGCCGCCGCGATCTCGGCATGATGACCGGGGGGTCTTATGGCGCAGAAAGCACGATGACTCTCACCGGCTAAAACTCTCGATGTTGCCTCCGCTACTGCGCCTGCGCTCAGTCTAGCAGCCCGACTACTGCCATTGTTCATGTAAGTATCGGGTTCGAATTTTGCGACGCCATCGATCGGTTCAAAGGCCAAGACGTCGTCGATGTAGCTGCGAGGATGTACTTGCTCGATTAGATCAAGACTAATTTCGCTGGCGAGACCTTGATTCATGTCACCGCTTAAACCACGCTCATTGAGTGTCGCCAAGACGGATCGCAATCTATCAGGTCGTTCTGGATGGCGAGGCATTTCATGGATGAGGCAATCAGGATGGGTGAGTAAAATCGCTGTCATAGGATTCTTCGCGTAATAATTGTTTTAAGTTTAGGGTTCGGTGATCAGACACCACTTCAAAGCTATCTGTCAACGTTGCAAGATAAGCGCTTTGTTTCGTAAAGATGTTGTTGATGGTCTCAATTTTTGACGCTTCAGGTCTTGGCCTGGCGGTTATTCAGCAAACCCCGTGTGGAACCGAGGTCGGGTAGTGTTAGCTGGTTCGGTTTAATCATGGCACAATTTGTTTTTTGATTGTTGTTGGAATGACTGTTATGAAGCAATTTGTTGTGTGGCTAGTTGTATTGCTATTGATGCAATTAGCGATAGGTACTGCAGCGGATAGCACCGCGGTCAATGTTGAGGCTCAATCGATAACGATTGCGCTATCGCAAGAACCACCAAACCTAAATAGTTTACGAGCGACGGATCTGCTCAGCTTCTTTGTGCTTGGCCATGTTAACGAAGGTCTCGTTCGCTATGGTCGAAGAGGGCGGCTTGTTCCAGGGGTGGCTGAGTCTTGGCAGATAACACCGAGTTCAATGACCTTTACGCTTCGCGCGGATGCGCGCTGGAGTGACGGAACAGCCGTGGTCGCTGAGGATTTTGTTTTCAGTTGGCGACGCATGATTGACCCAAAGGTCGCCGCGCCTTATGCGTCGACAATGTTCCCAATCTTAAATGCAGAGAGGGTTCACAAAGGCGAGTTACCAATTCAAGCGCTTGGTGTCCGAGCTGAAGGTAATCAGCTCATTGTCGATCTTCAGACACCCTGTGGCTACTGCCTAGCGGTTATGGCCCATTCCGCGTTCTTCCCAATCAAACAATCATTCTACGCCGCGCAAGCGGATAAATACGGAGCCGAAGCAGAGTATTTACTCTATAACGGCCCGTTTATGTTGACTGATTGGACCCATGGCAGTCGTTTGTCGATGAAAAAGAATCCCTTTTATTGGCAGCGTGAGGAAATTCATTTGAATGAAATTAATGTTGGCTATATCACTGCGGATAATCGTACTCGACTGAATTTGTTTCGTGATCAACAGATTGCGGTAGCGAGACTTGGTGCGGAAACGGTTAAGGACGCCGCAAAAAGTGGTTTGAGGTTGCGAACCTTCCCTAGTGGTGGAATGGCTTATCTTGGCTTTAACCATCGACAGGGGCGACAAACGGCAAAGGTGGATGTTCGGCGAGCAATTGCATCAACCTTTGACTCAGAGGAATTCGTTAATAAAATTATTGCCATACCGGGTTATCGGTCAACGCAATCCTTTTTCCCAAGTTGGGTTCAAGGTGTTGATGGGAAGTTTGTCGATGAATTTCCCATTGCGACGAAGCCTGTAAGTAACGTACAGGCGCGCAAGCTATTGATTGATGCCGATGCGGCGTCAGCCTCGCTAACGCTTTTAACGACGACATCGCCGACGGGTACGAAGATCGCTGAGTACTTGCAAGGCGTATTGAAGAGCGAGCTTGGTCTCGATGTGAAAGTTGACCAACAGACACTCAAGCAGTATTTGGCGCGTAGAGAAGCGGGTGAATTTGATATCGTCGTTTCCAGTTGGTATCCAGATTTCGACGATATTGTAACCTATGCTGATTTACTTGCGTCGTACAACGGAAATAACAGGGGGCGTTACAACAATGACCGCTACGATGCTGTCCTCAAGACGTTACAAAGTTCACTGGACCGAGGTGACAGAATGAAAGCCGCCGCTGAATTGCAATCGATTATCATGGATGACGTGCCGCTCATCCCGATGGCGGAGACGGGTTCAGCTTATCTACAGCATCCGCAATTGAAAGGTGTTGTGCGCAGAGTTTTAGGTGCTGATCCTGATTATACGTACGCTCGTGTTGTTGAACCCAAGCCTTAATGCCAGCCGATTTGTAACGATGAAGGAAGCACCTAGACGCTTTCGAAGTATCGTTGAAATTCCCAAAGTGATGTTTGGTCACTACTGTTTTCAACTGCATCGCTCTCATAAGCGAGCCATTCGAGCTCCCGGGTTTTTGCCCAATACTCGATTTGTTCGGTGCCGAATGCGTCATTGAGAATGCTATCTTGTCGCAGGGTGTCGGCGGCAAGTCGAATATTGTTCGGTAAGTTTAATGCCGAATAGGGTAATCCCGGTGAAAGCTTTTGGTGTTCTTCAGTCAACTCCAGCCGTCCCGCTATGCCAGCAAGACCTCCTGCATATATTGTCGCTAGAGCCAGATACGGATTCGCATCACTGGATGCGATTCGCTGTTCGATCCTGCAACCTTTTTTGGACTCTGATATCGTTCTGACCGCTGATTTTTTGTTGTCCTTGTCCCAATTGTTTGAAGTTGGAGTCGCCGTCTCGTTTTGATATCGTCGATAAGAATTGATGGTCGGACAGAGATAGGAGATCGCGCCTTTCATTGACGCCAGGATACCCGCAGTCCATTGTTTCATGAGTGATGATTGTTTATCGATACTCGACTCATCATAGAAAAGACTCTCGCCTTTTGCATCGACCAAACTATGGTGGATAGACATACTGCTGCTAAATGCTTGCGGTGAACCCTCTATGTTCATCTTGGGCATAAAACTTGCTGAAACGCCTAGGTCACGTGCCACTTCATAAATGACCTGTTTCACTCTAACGACCGTATCTGCCATTCTCACTGGATCTGTTGGCACTAAATGCAGACCAATTTGACCTGTGCCCGCTTCGTCATTCCAAGCTTCCCAAGCGACGCCTTTCCATTCAATGCGTTTGATGACTTCATCCATAAATGGTTTAGCTAGAAAAGCATTGCGGATGTGGTACAAGCCGCCGGGTTGGGTGGCGGATAGGGGGCTTAGCTGGCAATAGTTTGTTTTCTTTAATTGATCGAAGGACTCTTTAAACAGAAAAAACTCGAGTTCACATGTCGCAAGACTATAGATGTCCTGTTCTGCTAGCCGTTGCACTAAAGTCTTCAAAGTTGACCGCGGGCACAATTTTAAGGGTTGCCCGGTGGCATTGGTGAAGTCGCAGATGATGTGGCCTACCTTTGCATCTGTGCCGTCAGAAATGAGTGTGCCGAGGTCAGGTCGAAGATAAATGGCACCACGATTCGGTTCACGTTCACTATGCCAAAGTGTCATGTGCGGCCTGCCTGCGATATCCATTGCGACTGATCTATCGTCGATCGCATGGCCTTTCGGAAGGCTGTGGAAAAACTTTTCACGATGTATATATTTGCCGACGCCGGGCCCGTCGAGGGTTGTAGCGTGGGTTCTTACCTCATCGACATGATGACGATCGAGATAATCGAGTAATTCATCATCATTCATCGATATTGGTCCCTAATAAACCCTTGAGTGACGTGCCGCTGACGATGCCCGTTCGTTTTAGCGAGGCATCGGCGGGTCGTACTCCATCAAGTAAAGCTTCTGGAAATATGCGTTCATCTGTGCGTTGTGCGTTAGGTGACGCAGCCCTACCGAATATTTTCATCTCACTGCAGAGCACACCACGCGTTGCATCGGAAAACCGCTGCAGAAGATCATTTGCATACACATTCAAGACAGTTGAAGCATCGTTCGAATGTGTGACTGCGGTAGCGGACATATCGGTGCTATTCGTTTTCCAAAAACTCAACCACTTCTAGATCAAACCCCGAAATAGCATTGAAGCGAGTAGGGGAGCTTAGTAGCCGCATTTTTCTTACCCCAAGGTCTCGCAGAATCTGTGAGCCGGTGCCAATAACACGATAGGCACCCGTTTCTGAAGCGCTAGCGTTTTCTGGCGGGACGCCTGGATAGTGGGTAATTTCTGCAAGCGACGCCTGCTGATTTTGCTCCTGTCCGACGATAACAACAACACCGCTTGGTTGATTGGCAATATAGGCGAGCGATTCCTGCATAGACCATGATTTTTTGAAGCCGGGTCTTTCCGTTGCAAAAAGGTCACGTAGCACGTTGACGGTTTGGACTCTGACGGTGCAAGGTTCACTTTCAGTCAGGTTACCCTTAACAATAGCGTGATGGACACAATCAGAAATACGATCGGTATAGGTTCGCAATGTGAAGGCACCATGTTGGGTCTCAATCGGTTTTTCGTCAACCAGATCGATGGTTTGATCGTTGAGTCTTCGGTAGTGAATGAGGTCTGCAATCGTGCCGACCTTGATCCCGTGTTTCTCAGCAAATACTTCCAATTCGGGGCGTTTCGCCATGGTACCGTCTTCATTCATGACCTCTACGATGACCGAAGAAGATTCGTATCCGGATAGTCGAGCGAGATCGCAACCTGCTTCAGTATGACCCGCCCGTGTTAACACACCGCCATTTTTAGCAATCAGCGGGAAAATATGCCCCGGCATGACGAGATCTGAAGGTTTGGCATTCTTAGCGACAGCAGCACGCACTGTCGTGGCCCTATCAGCTGCGGAAATACCCGTGGTAATGCCATCTGCTGCTTCAATAGACACGGTAAAATTAGTTTCATGCAACGAATTATTTCGTTCAACCATAAGCGGTAGGTTGAGTTGCTGAGCCCTTTCTTCGGTCAAGGTTAGACAGATGAGACCGCAGGCTTCCCTCGCCATGAACGTGATGTGCTCGGCCGTCACGACGTCGCCGGCGATGATCAGGTCGCCTTCGTTCTCGCGATCTTCGTCATCCATGATTAACACCATTTTTCCCTGGCGAAAGTCCTCCAGAATTTCTTCAACGGTATTGATGGTCATGTTAAATCCGTATGCAAATATTGAGGGCGCAGTATACAAGAAAAAGTCGGTGCACAATGAATGATCTTCAAAGTGAATACAGGTTACAATTGGTACTCCTGCATTGGGCGTAGGCGACGGGTCTATATTGCTTGTTCATCCACTCATTGTGCTCTTTCAGGTGACACGCACACTTTGGTTTGGTTCTGGTTTAAATTGTCCAAAGATATATAAATATCTCTTAGTTAGATTCAATGCGAGTGCAGCTATCGGCTGCTGAGCGAAAGGTTACGATCATTGATAAATGTTGATTCCCAAAAAGCATTTCTAAAGCAACTTAAGGGCGCCTGTGGCCATGTGATTGTTGATCAGTCCCGAATGAAGGTTTATGAAACAGACGGATTGACCGCCAAGAAAGCATTGCCTGCTTACGTTGCGCTACCCGAAACAATTGAAGAGATTCAGGCCTGCATGCGGCTTTGTCACGCATTTGACGTCCCGGTTGTCGCTCGAGGGGCCGGTACGGGCTTGTCCGGTGGGGCAATGCCTCATGAACAGGGTTTGCTGTTGAGTTTGGCAAAGTTTAATCGGATTCTCGAAGTCGACGTTGATAATCGCCTCGCAAGAGTCGAACCGGGTGTCACAAATCTGTCAATTTCCGATAGGGTACGCCCGCTAGGGCTTTATTATGCCCCCGATCCGTCCTCCCAGATCGCCTGCACAATTGGTGGCAACGTTGCTGAGAATTCCGGTGGTGTGCACTGTTTGAAGTATGGACTTACCGTTCACAATGTTCGCCATTTGACGTTAGTATCGCCGCAAGGTGAATTATATGAACTAGGCAGTCATGGCTACGATTCGGCGGGATTTGATTTACTAGCGTTGCTGCATGGCTCTGAAGGGATGCTGGGTATTGTCGTCGAGGTTACTGTTGCATTGTTATCTGTACCGGAAGAGGTATCGGTCGTGCTGGCAGGATTCGATAGTACGCAGGAGGCGAGTGAGGCGGTTGGCGCCATAATATCCGGTGGCTTGCTGCCAGCGGGTCTTGAGATGATGGATCGGCTAGCGATACAAGCTGCAGAGGACTTCGTTAATGCTGGGTATCCGAGGGATGCCGCAGCGTTACTGCTGTGTGAACTCGATGGCTCTGCCGAAGAAGTTAATCAACAGTTGCATCAGTTGAGACAAATCTTAACTGATGGCGGCGCCACAAATATCAAAGTAGCGGCGACGCAAGAGGAGCGACACAAACTCTGGCTGGGTCGAAAGGCAGCATTTCCCGCTGTCGGTCGGTTAGCGCCAGATTACTATTGCATGGACGGTACGGTGCCAAGAAAGGCGCTGACAGCTGTGCTGGAAAGAATTTCAGAACTCTCCAGACAATTTGATCTCCGTGTGGCGAATGTTTTCCATGCGGGTGATGGAAACCTGCACCCGCTAATTCTATTTGATGCAAATCAGCCAGGTGAACTGGATAAAGCAGAAGCTTTCGGTGCGCAAATACTTGAGTTGTGTATCGAAAAGGGCGGGACAATAACGGGCGAACATGGCGTAGGTATCGAGAAGATCGATCAGATGTGTGTTCAGTTTACATCACAAGAATTGAGTCTTTTTCATGGTATTAAAGCTGCGTTCGATGCTACTGGGATTTTGAATCCTGGAAAAGCGGTGCCAACCTTGAGTCGTTGTGCTGAATTCGGTGCGATGCATGTACATCGAGGCAATGAGAAATTTCCGGAATTGGAGCGTTTCTGATGGTAATAAAGGACGCAGCTCAATTCTTGGAATCCTGTACGTCGCATTCGCAGCCGGTCATTTTACAGGGGTCAGATACCAAAGCTTTCCTTGGCCGCAAAGTCGACCCTAATAACTCGCCAGCTGAAATCCTCAGCATTAACGAACACAGTGGCATCATTCACTATGAACCGACGGAATTGGTTATTCAGGTTCGCAGTGGCAGCAAGCTTGCTGACGTTACGGCCGTTCTCGAAGAAAATGGTCAAATGTTTGCATTTGAACCTGCAAATTTTAATGGCCAGTCAACCATTGGTGGAATGGTGGCGGCGGGTCTTTCTGGTTCACGGCGTCCCTACGCGGGTTCGGTGAGGGATTTTGTTCTGGGCGCGGAAATGTTGTCTGCGACGGGGGAACTTATTAACTTTGGCGGACAGGTCATGAAGAATGTTGCCGGTTATGACGTATCAAGATTGTTAGTAGGGTCACTTGGCTGTCTTGGCTTGATCACGAATGTAAGTTTTAAGGTGCTGCCCAAACCTGAACAGGAAATGACGCTGCGTCTTGAAATGTCGAGAGCCGATGCGTTGCTTAAAATGCGCGAGTTAGTCAATTCCCCTTTAGTATCGGCAACCGCACATTTTGACGGTCAGCTGATGATTAGACTGTCGGGTAAGGTGAAATCTGTTAATGATTTTTCCAAGCGTTTAGGTGGCGAGCTTATTGCGACTGAATCATCTTGTTGGGATGCGATAGATGGTCAGAGTATTTTCCCGAGCGAGCAGAAATTATGGAAGGTCAGTACAGCGCCAATGAGCCCCTTGTTTCTGGATGAGGCCTATCTCATTGATTGGGGTGGCGCACAACGTTGGTTGCTCGAATCCGAACGAGACATCTGGGCAGAGGTTGATAAGTATAGTAGCGCCACATTGATGCGAGACAGCGCGGGTGGTGAGTATGTGCATGACGGTGAAGAGGTATTCCAACCTTTGTCAACGTTACAGAAAAATTTACATATTTCGCTCAAGACAAAATTCGACCCTGCTGGCATTTTAAATGCAGGCCGAATGTACTCGTGGTTGTAGTATGCAGACAATAATCCATAGTGATATTCAGCGGCTACCCCACATTGATGAAGCTGAAAAAATATTGAGAAGCTGTGTCCACTGCGGTTTTTGTAATGCCGTTTGTCCTACCTATCAGCTGTTGGGTGACGAATTAGATGGGCCCCGCGGTCGTATCTATTTGATCAAGAATCTGCTTGAGACTAACGATATTGATGGGGAATCGGTAGAGCATCTCGATCGATGTTTGACCTGTCGCTCCTGCGAGACCACATGTCCGTCAGGGGTTCAATATGGCCGTCTATTGGATATTGGTCGTGAAGTCATTGCGAACCAGCATTCAACGAGACGAAAGCCTAATCCCTTGCCGCACCTTGTGCGCTGGATTGTGCCTCGATCCTGGATCTTCGAGCCACTATTGAGGATCGGAAACATGGTCAGAGGTATTCTGCCCCAAGCGCTTCGGGTAAAGATCCCGAAGATAACGCCTTTAATTAAGTCCAATAAAGACGTCGCGATGCTTGAAGGCGAGATGACTGATGGCGGGCTTGTATTGAACAAAATTCAGAGAAAGGTGCTGGTGTTATCTGGATGTGTTCAGAAATCAGCAACGCCGAATGTGAACCGTTCGCTTGAGTCATTACTCGCAACTCATCAGGTTGCTGTCGAATATTTGTCGAATGAAGGTTGTTGCGGTGCACTTGACTTACATTTGTCAGCACATGCCCAGGCAAAGCAACGAATGCGGGAACTGATCGACAAGATGCATGACTCGCTCGATGATTATGAGGCGATAATTTCAACCGCCAGTGGTTGTGGTGTCACCATTAAAGAGTATCCAGTCATTCTCGCGGATGATGAGGTATATCTTAACAAAGCTGAGGAAGTCTGTGCGAAGGTTGTTGATGCGGTTGAGTATGTGGCTCAATTCGACTTTGCTTTACCGGCAACAAACGTAACCCGCGTTGCTGTTCATACACCGTGTTCTTTGCAGCATGGTCAAAAATTACCCGTCGCACTTGAGGATATTCTAAAAAAGGTTGGTGTGGAGCTGGTTGAAACCGGTGAAAAACACCTTTGCTGTGGTTCTGCCGGTAGCTATTCATTGCTCCAGCCTGCAATAGCCAACGCACTGACATCGCGAAAACTGGACAACCTTCAGCGCGATGATCCAGACGTCATCGTGACGGCAAATGTTGGCTGTCAAATGCAACTTGCTGCAAGCGCGGACATACCTGTGATGCACTGGCTTGAGTTTCTTGCTCAAGCAACAACACAACAACACACCGGCTTAAAGACGCTTGACGTGAGCTAGGACGTTGCCTTAGTTATTGTAAAGCCAGTACAACAGACCCTTCTGAGCATGCAGTCTGTTCTCTGCCTGCTCGTACATAATTGCGCGTGGATCCTTTGTAAGCTCGGCAGAAATTTCGAAGCCGTCGTGGATCGGCATATCATGCATAACCTTGCAATTGACACCTGCTAGCAATGTATCGTTGAGTTGATAGGGCATCATCTTTTTCAGTTTAGCCTCATTCTCGACCTTATGATTTGGATTATTGAAGTACTGCATATCGATCCAGGTATCGGTATAGACAAAGTCAGCGCCCTGAACTGCCTCAAGGGGATCTGTTAAATGTTTGATGTTAGCGCTCGTTGAAATGACATTCTGAACGTGACTATCAATACTCTCGCCGTTGTCGTCATTAGCAGGTGTTGCAAGGGTGAGCTGCATGCCTAGCTTATCGGCCAGTGTCACCAGTGAGTTAGAGACATTGTTTTGTACCCCGACATAAACGATGCTTGCGTCTCGAATGTCGCCTTCATAATGCTCCTGCATCGTGAGTACATCCGTGAGCGCCTGACAAGGGTGAAATTTTTCACAACAGCCGTTAATGACCGGGACTTGGCTAGCACCGATAATCTTCAGCAGATCCTCGTGGTGCATCAAGCGGGCCATGATGAAACCCACATTTCGTGATAGATATTGGGTCTCGTGTTCAATGCCCGACAATAGGAAGTTAGAGGTCATCCAGTCGATAAAAATCGCGTGACCGCCGAGTTCAGTCATTGCAACTTCAAATGAAACTCGAGTACGCGTGCTGGTTTTCTGAAACAGCATCGCCAAACTTTCACGGTGCAACGCGTTATGAAAATCTTTCGGGTTCGCTTTGATCTCGGCGGATATCTGCAGGATGTCTGATAATTCCTGCGGAGAGAAATCTTTCAGATTAGGTACGTGTCTCATGTCTTCGTCCAAAAAAAAAAGTCCGACACTTTGATGGCAAGCGCGGGCTTTCTTTTGAATCAACTGTTTCGATTTTAGCTGAATTTGTATTGAGCTAACACCGTAAGACACCGAAAATTAACCCATTCGATTTGTATTGTACAGACTAAATCAATGTATCGAGTGGAGATGAAATAGAGCTTACATTCAGCCTATCTTCTGGCAGTATGAAGAAAAATAGCGAGAACGGTCGTTTTAATGGAATATCGATCACTAGGTAGCTCAGGTCTCAAGGTTTCATTAGTCGGTATCGGCTGCAATAACTTCGGCAGACGATGCGATCAGCAACAAACTGCAAAGATTGTTCACTGTGCACTCGATCAAGGCATCAATTTTTTCGATACTGCAGATATGTATGCTGGAGGGTTGTCGGAACAATACTTGGGTCAAGCGATACGTGATCGACCGCGGCAAGATGTCATTATTGCGTCTAAATTCGGTAATTCAATGGGCAAGGGCGGATTGAAGCGTGGCGCGTCACGACGCTATATCATGAATGCCGTCGACGATAGCTTGCGTCGTCTGGGCACTGATTATATCGATCTTTATCAGCAGCATATTCCTGACACAGAAACCTCGATAGAAGAAACATTGCGTGCATTGGATGACCTCGTTAGCATTGGCAAGGTGCGCTATATAGGCCATTCGAATTTTTCCGGCTGGCAGGTCAGTGACGCGCACTGGACAGCGAAGTACAACGGACTGAATCAATTTGTCACGGCACAAAATCTATACAACCTACTTGATCGTCGCATTGAGCAAGAGGTCATACCTGCGTGCGAGAAGTATGGTGTGGGTATGCTGCCGTTCTTTCCACTGGCGAGCGGTATGCTAACAGGTAAATATAAGCGAGGTACTGCGCCAGGTGAAGGCACGCGACTGGCTGCTATGGGAGATCGTGCGGCGGCTGCAATGAGCGATGCCATTTTTGATAAGGTTGAAGCGTTGACGCAATTCGCTGAACAATCAGGGTACAGCTTGTTGCAACTTGCAATGAGTTGGTTGGCATCTAAAGCCGTGATTAGTAGTGTCATCGCCGGCGCTACATCCGAACAACAAGTGATTGCAAATGCGCAGGGGGTTGCCTGGAAACTCAGTGACGACGATATGAATCATATTGATGAATTGACGAGAAGATGAGCCGTGTGCGGTCGTTTTAATATTATCTCGGACCCGCTTACGCAAATGATTATGCAGATTGTTGCGGGGCAGGTTCCAATTGAGTTGGAAACCCAGTACAACATTGCGCCGACACAGCAGGTGCCGGTGATACTGAAGTCTTCAGAAGGTGAATGGCTAGTCAATGATATGCGCTGGTGGCTGGTGCCGTACTGGGCGAACGAGCCCTCTTCGAAATACAGTATGTTCAATGCCAGGTCGGAAGGCTTGGCGAGCAGTCGCGCTTATCGAGAGCCATTCATAAGTCGCAGATGTATCGTGCCCGCGTCTAGTTATTACGAATGGGCTAAACAAGGCGGACAAAAAGTGCCTTACCTTATCGCGCCTGAGCAAGAGAACGGTTTCGCATTTGCTGGACTCTGGGACAGGTGGGAAAAAAAGGGTCAAGTCATCGAAAGTTGCACCATTATTACTGGCGCCGCACCAGCTGGTATGAGCGACATTCATAACAGGATTCCGATCCATTTATCTGAACATGAAATTGATCAATGGCTTGATGCTTCTGCAACTTCGAAGGACTTAGCGGCACTGCTCAATCCTGTGTTGAAATATCCATTGACGGTTACACCCGTATCCAGTTATGTCGGTAACTCACGAAACAAGGACGAGCGCTGTGTTGAACCTTTGGGTGAGATAATAGTTATTCACTAGCCGTTTGAATGTTTAAGGCGATCGATCTGCAGATACTGCTTATCTAGATTGAAGGCTATACATCTGAAAATATTTTCTTGTTAGCGACTAACTAAAAAGCTGACGCCTCGCAAGCTAGTTTCTTGATACGTGGAAGGTGCCATCATCGTCGAGATTTTCGAGCGTGTACTTTACTTCATCTGCTATGTCAGATGCTTTTCGGCCATTGTCGCGATAGCGTTCAAAAAGCTTCCAAACGATTGCCTGTCCCAACGCGTTCAAGTCAACGTTGTTTTCTGTTGCTTCTTCAATCATCGCGGTTAAGTGTTTTTCAGCTATTGTGAACGAGCTTGCCATAATAAAATCCTCGAATTGTTTATCGACTACTAATCATAGAACGATCATATAAAAGCGCAGATTAGTGCAAATTTTCGGGAATTTCCTTGATCTGTGTCTGTAGAGTTGGCAATTAGTTGATGTTGTAGGTCTATCGGAGTGAGCCTTACAAGTAAGTATGAGGAAACTTGCCAATCTCGCTTCTCGATATCATTTCTCGATGCACCTCATCGGGTCCATCTGAAAGTCGCAAGGCCCGGTGTGCGGCCCACATTTTTGCCAGAGGTGTCTCGGCAGAGACACCCATACCACCAAACATTTGAATAGCTCGATCGATGACATTGAGGGTCATATTAGGTACCGCAACCTTCATCTGAGCAATATCGTTAATCGCCAATTCAAGACCTAGGCTGTCGAGTTGATGTGCGGCTTTAAGGGTAATAAGTCGACTCAGCTCTATATCAATTCGAGAGTTGGCAATAACGTCGACGTTACCACCGAGCTCCGACAGGGGTTTACCAAATGCGTAACGCGTCTTTGATCGTTTTACCATCAGTTCCAGTGCCCGTTCTGCAGCACCTATCGAACGCATACAGTGATGAATTCTGCCTGAGCTCAATCTATCCTGGGCAATTTTGAAGCCTTGCCCCTGTTGCCCGATAATGTTTTCCCGAGGCAGCCGAACTTTGTTAAACCGAATACGACCGTGACCGTGAGGAGCGTTATCATAGCCAAATACGGAAATCATTTGTTGTAGTTCAACACCTTCAGATTGCATTGGCACAAGCAGCATTGATTGGCGTTTATCGATGCTCTCATTCGGCTCGGTGACACACATAACAATGAGAAACTTGCAGTGCGGATCCCCAGCACCGGAGACCCACGATTTCTCCCCTTCGAGTATCCAATTATCGCCATCGAGATATGCGCTGGATGCTATGTTGGTGGCGTCAGAGGAGGCGACGGCGGGTTCAGTCATGGCGAACCCAGAGCGAATTTCACCGCTTAACAAGGGTTGAAGGTAATCTTCCTGTTGCTGTTTTGTGCCGTATCGTGCGAGTACTTCCATGTTGCCGGTATCCGGCGACGCGCAGTTAAAAACCTCTGCTGCGATATCGGTTCGTCCCATTTGCTCAGCGAGATGAGCGTACTCAACTTGATTAAATGACTGAGTGTCACTGTTGAGGAAAAGGTTGAACAGGCCAGCAGCCGATGCTTTTATCTTCATTTTTTCCATGATCGGAGGCTGTTGCCATCGGTTAGCCTCTAGTTCCTGAGCATATTTATCTTCGTTGGGTATCACGACTTCACTAATAAATAGTCTGAGGTTTGTCAGGATTGGAGCGACGCGTTCCGAAATACCTATAAACATGAGAGCCTCCTGTGGCTTGCGATCAATGGAAAGATAATGCAATCTGATTTTGCACATAATGCACAATCAGGATTGTTGACGTGAGAAGTAAAGCGCTGATTGATAAAAAACGTGAGCTAATCGTGTCCGTGATTTAGCAACAGCCTTGAGCTAATAAAGGCCATCAATTAGTAAGCGCGATGAGTGATGAAGTTTTTAGCAACATAGCTGCGATGATTCTAACAGTGCTTTGTTATCTAGACACACAAGATTTAATTATAGGGGAAGCAATAATGAGTGGACCGCTGCGGATTGAGGAATGCGTACTAACTGGTATGACGCTCGCGTTTCATGCACAGGAACGTCCGCAGAAGATGGCGGTTTCCAGCAATTACGGCGAGCGAAGTTTTGATAGCCTTAACCGTCGGGTTAATCAGCTTGCTAGAGTGCTCAGAGAGGCAGGGTTAAAACCCGATGATGGTGTCGCAATGCTACTGACAAATCGCCCAGAGTTTATTGAAGTTTATTATGCCTGTATGCGAGCAGGGTTTCGTGTCACGCCGATTAATTGGCACTTGAAGGGAGACAATGCCTCCTACATTGTCGAAAACTCGGAAGCCAGAGCCTTTATCGCAGATATTAGATGTTCCGAACCCGCAATCGATGCGTTACGAGATAACCTCGAAAATGTCAAAATCGCCCTGTCAGTCGGCGGACACATCGAAGGTTTTGACGCCTACGACGACAAGCTTGAAAGCGTAGATGATAGCAATCTTGTCGACCCGGAAATAGGCACACAAATGCTCTATACGTCCGGCACGACGGGTCGACCAAAGGGTGTTTATCGTGATCGCGTACCACCGGCTGCGGCACCTGCAGCGTCTGTGACACGAACCAGTGATGCAGCTCAATACGATCCTGATACTGACATGGCATTGTGTACAGGGCCCGCCTATCATGCGGCGCCATTGGTGATCAATATCGTCGGTCCCCTTACACAGGGTGTTGGTGTTGTGTTAATGGATAAATGGGATGCTGAGCAAACGCTGCAATTGATTGAGCAGCACAACATCACTCACACCCATATGGTTGCGACGATGTTCCATCGGCTTTTGTCGCTTCCGGATGCAACAAAAAGTAAATACAACACGGCGTCTTTAAAATTTGTCATTCATGGTGCCGCGCCGTGTCCGGTGCATGTAAAACAAAACATGATGGCTTGGTTCGGTCCGGTTATATTTGAATACTATGCAGCGACAGAAGGCGGCGGTGGTTTTTTTGTTGAACCTCAGGAATGGTTGGATAAGCCGGGTACGGTAGGCAAGGCACCGTCAGACGCTGACAACAAGATATGCGACGACGAAGGTCGCGAAGTCGAAACCGGTGAAGTTGGGACAATCTACTTTAAAGCGCCAGCGTTAAAATTTGTCTATTACAAAGACAGTGAAAAGACGAGTAGTAGTTATATGGGTGACTATTTTACCCTTGGCGATATGGGCTATTTTGATGCCGACGGTTATTTATTTCTCACCGGTCGTAGTGCAGAAACCATTATCTCTGGTGGCGTAAATATATACCCACAAGAAAGCGATGACGTTTTACTGAAACATCCAGCTGTGGCAGATGTTTGCACCGTGGGTGTGCCCAATGAAGAGTGGGGCGAGGAGGTTAAGTCGATCGTGCAAGTAGCGCAAGGGCTAGAGGCCAACGACGCTTTGGTTGCGGAACTTATCGCATTTGTGCGCGAACATCTGGCAGCATTTAAATGTCCGAAGAGTATCGATTTTATTGTCGATCTACCAAGATTACCGTCAGGCAAAATTCAACGACGGCTTGTAAGAGCTCCCTATTGGGAAGGTCGTGATAGGCAGATCTAATAGGGCAGTAGGTATCTGTTAGAGAGGCTCATTGTTAAAGCTGACCAGTAGTCTTAGCAAATTTTTGAAGCTAGTCGTTAGTTCGCTACCTTCGAAGTGATGATGTTCTGCTATTTTATGAAATTCAGTCAGTATCATGGTATAGGCAGAGAGGTGTGAATGACTCAATTCAGCCGATACCGACAGCAGTGAATCAAGCGTGGATAATCTTGTGCGCAGTAGTTGCTGAATCGCTCGAATTTGGTCATCAGTTATGGCAAAGCTACTACGACTGAGAGCTGCAAGTAACGCTTTTATGGGTTTACCATTGTGTCGTGTTTGACGCGTCCAATTATCATTGGCTTCTAATTTTATTTGTTCTTCAGGCGGCAATGAACTATTGATGATTGGACAAATGAATCCTACCGCACCTGCGAGACTTTGTTTGTGGGCGTGTTTTCTTTCTTGATCTTTTCTTTCCTGAATCCAGGTGAAAATGCCAATGAAGAATATCCCTTCCAGACAGAATCCGATGAGTTCAGGTAGCATGTTACCAACGAATGCACCTTCACCGCTTGCAAGTCCGAACCAAATCATCAGTAATCCGAGCAGTGCGGCGAATATGGGTACGATTGGGTTCTTTAGCATTGATCACTATTTCTTGTGTTTTTCAGGTGTTTGTCTTTTACCCTATTATTTCCCACTTATGATTTCATGTTGGGGTAACTGACCAAGAGACTGAGCTAGCCGCATTTTTTCATAGAGCTGTTTAAAGTGTTTGTTGGATTTTAGATTGATAAATCTAATCCTATTGCAATTCAGACTGTCGGCGAACGCTAGTAGCGCATCACTGAGCGCACTGAGGCTTTCGTCGTTAGGTGTTTGTTCAAACCATGCGTTATTTAGGTCAAGGATGCGTTGTTTACGGTGCGCCTTAGCGTCAAGGCGACCGATAAATTTATCACCCAATAGGATCGGCAAGGTAAAGTATCCGTACACCCTTTTTGCTTGGGGTACGTAACACTCTAATAAATAGTTGAAACCAAATTGTTCCTGCAGTCTGTTTCTATTGATAACCAAGTTGTCGAAGGGCGATAGAATGACCGCACGCTTTTGTCCTATTCGGCTCGGTAGATTTTCTATCGAACGTGTGAGTGCATAGTGGGGCCTGTTGTTGATTGTATACTCCATGACGTCGCCGGTTTCTTTTAGCGTTTGCAGGGCTTGTTCGATACCAGGAATAATATTTATTTTAGAAAAACGTCGGATGGTGGGCCTTGCATATCCGATATCGCTTGAAGTGGCTATTCCGAGCGCCCCTAGCATCCTTTGCACATAATAAGTGCCGGTCTCTAGTGGTGTCGGCTTGGATGTATCGATGTGATCTGGAAGTATGTTTTCGGTCAGGTCGTAAACTTTCTGAAAACCTCGACGTTCTTTGACCATAAGTTCACCTGATAAAAACATATTTTCCATTACCTGCTTTGCGGGCTTCCAGTCCCACCAGTCCGTTGACTTTTTTGTATCCGTATTTTCAAAGTCTCTCGATTGGCAGGGTCCCTCAGTCAGAATTCGATTGATGATCTCTTTTTGAATTTTTTTGTCGACAGGTCTATGTTTTCGATAGCCTTGCATTGTGTTCATGTAGTACCGGTAGTCCTGAGTCGGAATATAGGCAGCGGCATGAGACCAATATTCAAATATTGTTTTTCTGTCTGAAAGTAGTCGATGAAGGTCTTGTTCTTGATAATTTGACACACGATTTTTTAGAACGTGATGATGAGCACGGTTAACAACGGAGATCGTATCAATTTGAACGTAGCTCAACTGCTCGATGGCTTTCTGTACGGCATTAATACCGCGACCGAGTTGGTCTGGCTTCAGAATACCTTGACCATGAAGGATGAGTCGACGTGCGGTTTTTTGATCAATGCTGTTGCGCATGTATCTTTATTAACCTCTTAGCTGCCCCTAACGGGCAGGCATTTTTTTGTCGAGAGTATTTTGTCGACATAACTTCAAGCGTAAACGCATGCTAAGCTTCAGGTTACTACATTAACAAGTCTAAAAAAGTGAGTCGCTGATTTTCGCGTGAACGATGACGTGAATCAGGGTCCAGTCAAAGGCGTCGGAAAGATGGTAAAGGTACTATTAGTTGATGGACATAATCTGATCCGTCGAATTTATGAAGCCAGTCCGGAACGTCGGAGATTAGCGCCCGAGTCTGCCGAAGAGGTATTGACATCCTCGCTTCGATCGCTGCAACGTGCGTTGTTGACGCACAAGCCGAGTCACTGTGTGGTGGTGTTCGATAGTCATGATGAGACCTGGCGTCACCGACTCTATGCCGAGTACAAGCAGGGGCGTAGTAAAACGCCTGAGATGTTACTAACCGGTTTATCGGCGTTTGAGCGCGTCTTTCTTGAAATCGGTGTGAAGAGTTTTACTTTTGCTGGCTACGAAGCCGATGATGTGATCGCCACGATGGCTGATCGCATAAGCAAAAGCGGTTCGCAGGCTGTCATCCTCTCGAGTGATAAAGGCTTCCTTCAGTTACTCGATAAACAGGTGCGCGTTTTTAATCATTTTGATCAAAAAGAATTGGATGCTAAGTTCGTTAGTGAAAAATTTGAAGTCGAGGTAAACCAGTTGACATCATTTTGGTCGCTAGCCGGCGATTCAAGCAACAACATCAAGGGCGTGCCTAAAATTGGAAAGAAGACGGCAGTATTGCTGTTACAGAAATACGACTTATTGCAGGATATTTACAATGATGTAGGCGCGACGGGCCCTGCTGAAAAGGTTCAAGCGCATGAAGCGTTAGCGAGCCTCTGTCAGAGTCTCGTTACATTAAAGACAGACGTCGCACTTGATATTAATTTGAAGACATTTCGGCTCGATAAGCCTCAGTCAGGTTTAGATACAAGCCAATAGTATGTTTCATTGGTTGATACTTTTTCGCTCGAATAGCGAAACAGGTTATACAGGAGTAGGTGCTTTCGTGCTTACTCAAGCCAAGCAGCAGGAATATGTTCTTCGACCAGGCGTGTAATACTTATTGCATTGATATTGTGTTCGCGACCAACATCTAAAGCGAATTCCGAGATGCCATTCGTACGAGCAAAGATCAACGCATTTTTATACTTTTGTCGTATCCAAAGCGCCGTCCTTAAATTATTTGCCGCATTGCCCGTACCCAATATGACGACGGGCTCGTTTTTAGATAGATCGACGCTGGATTCTAACTTTCGCCATACTTCTGGATTGGATACATCGCCCTCGATGACAGCACGATTGTAGGTAGGTTGTTGTTTTTGTTGTTCATCAACAACTTCAATACGTCTATTGGCAGTGAGGTCGATGATGCTAACTTGATCGATTTGATCACTTGCGTTGTTTTGCAATTCTTCCAAAATCGTTTGACCAAAAAGCCCAAATCCAGCTAAGACAACGGTATCTTTTTCGGCGGTATGTGCAAAATGGTGAATCAATGAGTCCTGTACTAAGCCTTTGGCAGCAAGATTATATGAATTGAAACTTATCGATTGTTTTGCAATCTGTGTTTCTTGCATTGCGCGCAGAAACCGTAAACTTTGACAATGGATAATGATTCTGTGTTCCAGGCGAGGATATAGTCGTAAAATTTTACTCGCTGCTTCAAAGGCTTGAAAATTATCGTCACCCATTAGCGCCACGCGACGACATCGATGTAACCTGAGTTCCTTGATAAGGAAGTCATGCGTAATGTCTCCCGTAATGACTTCTGCGCCGTAGGACTCCGACAGTTCAAGTTGACGAACACGATCTATTTTTTTATCCACAATCAGTACGGAGCGCGTCGGATGGTGTTTGCGCAAAACCCGAAGGTAACTGATGGCCATATCGCCTGAGCCGACAATCACAATATGGTCTTTCATTCGCTTCAGTCTCCACCGGTAGGGCGATACGACCGTGAGTACGGCTTCGACGACAGCCGAGGCCATTAGCAGCGGGCAACCAAAGTACGCTATCCATAGAATGAATCGTCCAACCACAGGGCCACCTGTCGGCACACCAAGGTCCATGCCTCCAACAACAAATAGACCAAGGGCATAGTACGCCTTGACCCACACCGCTGATGCCACAATGTCGGGTCGTTCAGTCAGGGAAACACCGGAGGTGAGTCCAACTAATCCGCAGGAAAATAGTATGACGGCGGCAAACCAACGCCAACTTATGTTCGTGGTGTGGATATTTTCTAATGCCACTTTGAATGTCTTGAGTGAGAGTGCGGCGAGTATATACCGGCGAGTGTGATTATGTGCGGAAGTTTGTGAATCGCACCGAAATGCGCACCGGTGGATGCTAGGCCTGAAATATCGCGCCAGCTTTCAAGCGAGGCGGCCTCGAAATTGTTGACAAGGTGAGGGTCATTCTTCTTCTGCAGCTGCAGCTGCAGCTGCGCAGGATGGGTCAAACGTGGAAATTATAATATAGGGTATTTTGTATATAAATTAAGCAGCCAGTGTTACGGTAAACTCGGCCTCCATGGGCGAATTTATTCGCACTTGGCGGCTTTAAGTGTTTTGTTCATCCAACAATCCAATTGGCAAATAATCGGTCCGCCTCTGCGAGACGCCGGACTGACAAGAGTGAGCGCTGATGAAAGTTTTGTTCAAGAAATGCGGTTTGACTATGGGGTGTTTTTATAAGCGCGTAGTGCCAGCAATATGCAGCCTATGCCTCTTAGCAGCATGCGGCGGCGGTGGCGGTGGCGGTGGTGGTGGTGGTGCGGCGCCTCTCGAAGTGCCGAATAGAGCACCCGTGCTAGCTGATTCCGGAAGTATAGTGGTACTTGAAGGCACGACGAGCTTGACGGCCTTGGGCGCCACCGATGCAGACGGTGATTCGCTGACGTTTTCCATCATCCCCGGCGATGATCAATCCCT
>Ga0209192_10000228_pt1 | contig 65408 bp, 64 predicted proteins | sample ArcticOcean_MG_C_11_FD_187433 | JGI IMG/M metagenome (GOLD analysis project Ga0209192, IMG submission 187433) | Marine microbial communities from western Arctic Ocean - ArcticOcean_MG_CB2_154 (SPAdes) (version 2) | ecosystem: Environmental > Aquatic > Marine > Oceanic | place: Arctic Ocean... | reverse complement strand
CAGCGTTTGGCCTGCCCCTATATAGCTGTCCACCAAGTGAGCGACGACCTCTGAATCAGTATCAGAAGCGAAAACGTAACCTGCTGCTTTGAGTTCATCGCGCAATACATTGTGATTTTCGATGATGCCATTATGCACAAGGCTTACCCTTTGGCCTGAAGAATGCGGGTGAGAATTTGCTTCGTTAACAATGCCATGGGTTGCCCAGCGAGTATGGGCGATACCGGTTTGACCGCGGATAGGCTCGTCTTCCATCGCCTGTAACAGGTTTTGAACCTTGCCGGCCCGCCTAGTTACCTTGAGCTTACCGTCTAGATCTATAACCGCTACGCCAGAAGAATCGTAACCTCGATATTCAAGACGCTGCAATCCTTGCAATAAAATTCCAGGAATATTTCGCCCTGCTACTACGCCAACAATACCGCACATAATTTATCTTCCCTAAGTCTGCCAAAGTAAAAGTTGTAAAGTATCACAAGGGGGGGTTCGCCAACTCTATCATTAGCGAAATTCTCTTAACCTTTGTCCACAACGCTGGCTGCTGACCCTCTGAGGCATGTTACTGATTATCGCGCTTGACCGGGCTGACCCAGCCAGAAATGTTACGCTGTTTGCTTCTCCCCACCGCTAAATCGTAGTTATCCACCGTTTTAGTAACGGTTGAACCAGCTGCGATAAATGCCTCATTTCCAATAGCCAATGGTGCAACTAAGGTGGAGTTAGTGCCAACAAATACGCGTTCACCAATTATGGTTGGGTGTTTGTTGATGCCGTCATAATTACAGGTGACGGTGCCAGCGCCAATATTACAATCAGCGCCAATGGTCGCGTCACCGAGGTATGCCAAATGACCCGCCTTCACACCAGGAGCTAATTTGGAGTTTTTTATTTCAACAAAGTTGCCGACTTTCACACCCAAGCCGAGTTCTGTGCCGGGTCTAATTCGGGCGAAAGGACCAAGCTCACAACCGCTCGCTACGACAGCGCCTTGAACTATGGTATTTGATTTTACCTGTACGCCATCGCCCAACGAACTGTCTATTATTACTGAGTTAGAGCCTATGTGAACATTATCCTCAAGGATGACGTCGCCCTCAAAAATCACATTGATGTCGATAAAACAATCGCGCCCCATGGATAACTGGCCACGAATATCAACACGGTCTGGATCTGCAAAAGACACCCCGTCTAGCATCAGTGCGTGCACCTGTTGTTGTTGATAGACACGCTCTAATTGCGCCAGTTGGACTCGATCGTTTACGCCGCTCACTTCAACTGGCGAAGTGGCAAATATGCCATCAATCGCAACACCATCTGCAACAGCCATCGCAATAATATCTGTAAGGTAATACTCGCCCTGCTGATTGTTGGGTCGAATTTGGTCAAGCCAGCTTTTAAGCAGGTGAGTTGGAGCGGCTAGAATGCCTGAATTGATTTCACAAATGTCTCTTTCTGCTGGGCTCGCGTCCTTGAATTCGACGATCCGTTGGATGTCGCCTTCAACGTTTCGAACTATGCGTCCAAGCTGAGCTGGGTCGGCGAAGACTGCTGTTACCAGCCCCACATTACCTTTTGCTGCGGCAGCAATTGCGGCTTCGAGGGTTTGTTTTTGAATAAGAGGCACATCTCCATAGACTACTAAGGTCACGGCGCTGTCCGGTAGAGCCGCCACTGCTATTTGAACAGCATGCCCAGTGCCTTTCTGTTCGAGTTGGTCTACGCACACAATACGTGAGTCGGTTTTGCCAATATGATTTTCGATCGCATCAGCTTGGTGTCCCAAAACAACACCCACAGAAGAAGGCTGCAAATTCAGGGAAGCGTTGAGGACGTGGGATATCATTGCCTGCCCGCCAATGCAATGAAGAACTTTGGCGCGATTGGAGCGCATTCTTGTGCCCTTGCCGGCAGCAAGGACAATCACATTAGTCTGCATCTATTACCTCATGATCTTTACACAGCTCATGGGAGTATAGGTGCTAGTTTCATGACTAAACACCTAACTTCGATGCCTGCATTAGCGCTTGCGTCTGCGGAGTTCCTCGAGAGTTCTCAACTGAGCAAGAGATTCAGATATTATTGTTGCGGCTGACACGAAATCTGCGTCAGAGTTCTTATCGTCCATTGTTCTTTCCGCAGCAGCTCTGGCTTCTTCTGCTTGAGCTTCATCCAGATCTTCTGCACGAATAGCTGTGTCGGCGAGTAGCGTAACAAATCCAGGCTGCACTTCAAGAAAACCACCTGAGGCATAAAATAAGTGTTCTGAGCCGTCTTCTAAATGCAAAGTCACTACGCCGGGGTTTATACCCGTGAGCAAAGGTGCGTGACCTGGCGTTATACCAAGCTCGCCAATTGTGCCTCTTGCAGAAAGAGATTGAATGCTGCCTGAGAAAAGCGATTGCTCGGCGCTGACAATTTCACATTGCATATTTGCCACTATACTAATTCCCTGTTTTTACAACGATGGATTAAAAAGCAAAGACTTAAAGAGTCTTTGCTTTTTCCACTGCATCTTCGATTCCACCGACCATATAGAACGCATCTTCAGGAAGATCATCATACTCGCCATCTAGAATCGCTTTGAAGCTACGTACTGTTTCTTCGCGGCTAACAAACTTACCGGTGTTACCAGTGAACTGTTCAGCGACGAAAAATGGCTGGGAGAAGAACTTTTGCACTTTACGTGCGCGGTAAACCAGTCGCTTATCTTCTTCTGACAATTCGTCCATGCCTAGGATCGCAATAATATCACGCAGTTCTTGATAGCGCTGAAGAACCTGTTGCACGTCTTGAGCAACTTTATAATGCTCTTCACCAACAACAAGCGGGTCTAGCTGACGACTGGTTGAGTCAAGTGGATCGACCGCAGGGTAAATACCTAGGTCGGTAATCGCTCTAGACAAAGTAACAGTAGAGTCCAAATGCGCAAAAGTGGTCGCTGGGGATGGGTCAGTCAAATCGTCGGCTGGTACATATACGGCTTGTACCGAAGTAATGGAACCTGCCTTTGTGGTTGTAATGCGTTCCTGCAATACACCCATTTCTTCGGCCAAAGTTGGCTGGTAACCAACCGCTGAAGGCATACGCCCTAACAGTGCAGATACTTCTGTTCCTGCCAATGTATAGCGATAAATGTTATCAACGAACAACAGTACGTCACGTCCTTCGTCACGGAACTGCTCTGCCATAGTCAAACCAGTCAATGCAACACGCAGACGGTTTCCTGGAGGCTCGTTCATCTGACCAAAAACTAAGGAAATCTTGTCGAGTACACCAGCCTCTTCCATTTCATAATAGAAGTCGTTGCCTTCTCGAGTACGCTCACCAACACCTGCGAATACGGAAAGACCAGCGTGCTCAATAGCAATGTTTCGAATCAACTCAAGCATGGTTACGGTTTTACCAACGCCGGCTCCACCAAATAAACCAACTTTACCGCCTCGGGCAAATGGGCAGATAAGGTCAATAACTTTGATACCTGTTTCTAATACTTCATTGCCACCAATCTGGTCTTCATATGTCGGCGCCTTTCGGTGAATAGGCATATAAGTCTTGGCGTTAACTGGGCCTTTCTCATCAATCGGCGTACCTAATACATCGACGATGCGACCTAAAGTCTCTTCGCCTACTGGGACACTAATTGGCGCGCCGGTATTAGTGACTTCTAAGCCTCTAGACAGACCGTCCGAAACACCCATAGCAATTGTGCGAACAATACCGTCGCCAAGTTGCTGCTGGACTTCTAGGGTTAGGCCATTTCCAGTAACGGAAAGTGCATCATAAATTTTCGGGACATTATCCCGATCAAATTCTACATCGATAACAGCGCCGATGATTTGTACGATTTGACCACTACTCATTTCTAGCCTCTTTATATCTCGATTATCTTTTCGAAAGTCCGTGGCGGGGCTTATACAGCCGCAGCACCACTGACGATTTCAGCAATTTCTTGCGTAATTGCTGCTTGTCTTGCGTTGTTATAGATAAGTTGTAACTCATCTATCAAGGTTGCCGCATTCTCTGTCGCGTTCTTCATGGCGATCATTTTTGCAGCCTGCTCACATGCACCGTTCTCTACTACCGCCTGGAAAACCTGGGACTCTACAAAACGCAGAATTAGCCCCTCAATTAGCTGACGAGCATCGGGTTCATAAATATAGTCCCAGCGATGCTGATAGGTATCATCATCTGTAGGATCTAGCGGCAATATCTGACGTACAACGGGCTTTTGCGTCATTGTGTTTTCAAATTCATTGCTGGCGAGATAAAGGCGATCGATCCTGCCTTCAGTATATGCTTCAAGCATTACTCTAATGCCACCAATTAGATCGGCGATTGCAGGTGCTTCACCGACATCGGCCATTACGGATACGATGTTGCCGCCAATTGATCGAAAGAACGGAGCTGCTTTATTGCCAATAACGCCCAAATCACATTCAATGCCCTTGGCTTCATATTCTGCTATCTGCTTCACTACCGAACGAAACAGGTTCACGTTCAGCCCACCGCACAAGCCACGGTCCGACGAAACGATAATAAATCCAACGCGCTTCACATCTCGGTCTAGCATGAAGGGGTGACGATATTCAGCATTAGAATTCGCTAAATGACTGATCACGCTGCGTATGCGTTCGCTGTATGGCTTGCCTTGACGCATTTTGTCCTGAGTACGACGCATCTTACTCGCGGCAACCATTTGCATAGCACTGGTGATCTTCTGTGTGTTTTGCACACTTCCGATCTTATTTTTAATCTCTTTACCAACAGCCATTATCTATCCTCGTGGGCTCAATAGGCCTGGGTTGCCTTGAACTTTTCGATGATTTCGCGAAGCGTTGCAACGACAACGTCGTTATATGCACCTGTAGTATTAGTGCTTTCTACAAACTCAGCATATTCGGAGTTCATGAAACTCAACAAGGATTCTTCGAAGTCTAAAACCTTTTCTACGGGTACATCTTCTAGGTAACCTTCGTTTGCTGCAAAAAGTACGGTACCCATTTCGGCAACAGACATTGGGGCAAACTGCTTTTGCTTCATAAGTTCTGTTACACGCTGACCGTGCTCTAACTGACGACGCGTTGCATCATCAAGATCAGATGCAAACTGCGAGAAAGCAGCCAATTCACGGTACTGGGCCAAAGCCATCTTAATACCGCCAGAAATTTTCTTCATGAATGGCACCTGGGCCGATCCACCTACACGAGATACCGAGATACCCGGGCTCATCGCAGGGCGAAGACCAGAGTTAAAGTTTTCAGTCTCTAAGAAAATCTGTCCGTCTGTGATTGAAATCACGTTAGTTGGTACAAACGCAGATACGTCACCAGCCTGTGTCTCAATAATTGGTAGAGCGGTCAAAGAACCGGTTTTACCTTTAACCGCACCCTTTGTGTGCTTTTCAACGTAGGCAGCATTCACTCGCGCTGCGCGCTCTAGCAAGCGAGAGTGCAAATAGAAAACGTCGCCTGGATATGCTTCACGACCTGGTGGGCGCTTAAGCAACAATGAAATTTGGCGATACGCCCATGCTTGCTTTGTTAAGTCATCATAAATGATCAAAGCGTCTTCACCGTTGTCACGGAAGTATTCGCCAATGGCGCAACCTGAGTACGGAGAAATAAACTGCATGGCCGCTGGGTCGGAAGCGCCCGCTGCAACGACAGTGGTGTATTCCATAGCGCCGTGTTCTTCCAAAGTACGAACGATGTTCGCAATGGTCGACATCTTTTGGCCAATGGCGACGTAGACACACTTAATGCCACTGCGCTTTTGGTTGATGATTGCGTCAATAGCGATAGCGGTTTTGCCGATCTGACGGTCGCCAATAATGAGCTCGCGCTGACCGCGACCAACAGGAACCATGGCGTCGATACACTTAAAGCCGATTTGTACTGGCTGATCGACCGATTGACGCTCAATTACACCAGGTGCAACTTTCTCAATTGGCGAGGTTTCTTTAGCGCCCAATGGGCCTTTGCCGTCAATTGGATTACCTAAAGAGTCAACTACGCGACCCAAGAGTTCAGGACCAACTGGCACTTCAAGAATACGACCAGTACAACGAGCGGTCATGCCTTCTGTCAATTGCCCGTAATCGCCTAGTACAACAACACCAACCGAGTCACGCTCTAAGTTCAATGCCATGCCATAGAGGCCGCCATCAAACTCGATCATCTCGCCGTACTGAGCATCTGCTAAGCCGTGGATTCTAACAATACCGTCAGAAACACCAACGATTGTTCCTTCGTTTTTCGCTTCTGCCTTAATATCAAGACCCTGAATCCTGCTCTTGATAATTTCACTGATTTCCGATGGATTCAGTTGCTGCATTTTAGCTTCCTTTTAAATCTTATTTCGTTTCGCGGTGCGCTACGCTTGCACCAACGTGTCAACCAACTTAGCCAAGCGTCCCTTTACAGAGCCGTCAATCACAATATCTCCAGTCCGAATAATCGCGCCGCCCACTAAACTGGCGTCGACAGAGGCCTCGATTGTTATTTCTTTATTAAATTTGGCATTGAGTGCTGCGCGCAAAGATTCGCTTTGACTGTCCGAAAGCGCGTAAGCAGAAATAACTTCCACCTCAATGCTTCGTTCTTCTTCAGCCCGCAGCGCTTCGAATTGACCGCGCACATCACCTATAAGTTTTAGGCGATCGTGCTCCGCTAAAGATTGCAGAAATGCATTACCTTGCTCGGTAATTTCTTCTGCACAAATCTCTGCCAATTTTGCCGCTTTATCAGATGCGGCAAGATCAGGACTATTCAACAGACCTTTAACGCTGTCCTGTTGCGATGTCGTATCTAATACCGCTAGTACGTCCGACCACTGCGCCAGGGTGCCTTCGCCTTTTGCAAGGCCAAAAACCGCGTTCGCGTAGGGTCTAGAAATGGTTGCTAGTTCTGCCATTTTCTATAGCTCTGCCGCTAGCTTATCAAGCATTTCACCGTGCTTTGCAGCATCGATGTTGTCTTGAAGAACTTTCTCTGCGCCTGTGATGACTAAGGTAGCCACTTGGGTACGCAAAGTTTCCTTCGCACGATTAATCTCTTGATCAATTTCTGATTTGGCAGAGTCAATAAGACGCTGACCTTCAGTTCGCGCTTCTGTCTTAGCTTCTTCTACGATCTGACTAGCTCGGCTACGAGCTTGTTCTATAATCGCCGAGGCTTCCTGCTTCGCTGCACCCATTTCCTGCTCAGCATTTGACGCTGCTTGGGCGAGCTTTTTATCCGCTTCTTCTGAAGCTTGAAGTCCAGCAGCGATGGCTTCTTGGCGCTCGCGCATAGCGGTACCAATAAGCGGCCAGATGTACTTCATACAAAACAAGACAAATATAACAAACGTTATACTTTGACCTAGTAGAGTTGCGTTTAGATTCATCGCTCTTCTCTTTTAAAATTATTTACTTTTTGCTGCCAAGTTCGCCTTAACATCGACACAGAGCCGAACCAAACTTCGCCTAGATTTCACTAGAGTTGTGCGGTTCGAGCCTTGTTAACATGCAGCCGAGCAAAAACAAGTCGCCTTAAGCGGCTACAGCAAAAATAACGTACAAGCCAATACCCACAGCAATCATGGGAACAGCATCAACCAAGCCCAATACGATGAATAGTTGCGTACGAAGCATTGGTAAAAGTTCTGGTTGACGAGCAATACCTTCGAGGAATTTGCCACCCAACACGCCTACACCAACGGCAGCCCCTACAGCGCCTAGTCCCATCATTAGACCACCAGCGATAAACAATAGTGCTGTTTCCATTTCTACTCCAATTTACAATTTAAAATTAAGTTTAGCGGCTTGGCCGCACTCAGCCTTCATCCAGAGGCTTATCTATCAATGCTCATCCGCATCGTGCGCCTGAGCCAGGTACACAATGGTCAAAACAGAGAAAATGAATGCTTGCAGGGTTATTACGAGAACGTGGAAAACCGCCCACACCCATTGCAAAGCACCGCCGAAAATAAAGAACACTACACCACCACCAAACATCAGGGCGATTAAGATGAAAATCATTTCACCAGCATACATGTTGCCGAACAAGCGCAACCCTAAAGACAATGGCTTGGCAATGAGCGATACGAATTCGAGAAGAAAGTTAACCGGAATAGCAAACACTGATGGGAAAGGGTGCAGGGTTAATTCTTTTAAGAACCCCAAGCCGCCTTTGCACTTAATGCTGTAGTAAATAATCAGTACAAAAACTGAAAGCGCCATAGCCATAGTAATATTTGGGTCGGTGGATGGCACAATCTTCATGTGCGAGACACCAGCCATTGACGCAAGCTCTGGAATCCAGTCTACCGGCAAAAGGTCCATTGCGTTCATGAGAAAGACCCAAACAAAGATGGTCATCGCAAGTGGAGCAACAAGGTCGTTCTTATGCTGAAAAATACTATTGGTCGTTTCTTCAATGAACTCGACAACCATTTCAACAAAATTTTGTAGTCCGCCAGGAACGCCGGCAGTAGCGTTAACCGCCGCTTTGCGAAACAACACGCAAAATACCAGACCAAGGAATATTGACCAAACCATTGAGTCGACGTTAAGCGACCAAAAACCCATCTGCGCGGCTTCAGCAGCACTATGGGCGAAACCCCAAGTACCATCTGTGTGCTGACCATAAGTTAAGTTGGTCAAGTGATGCTGAATGTATTCAGCTGTCGTCTTAGCTTCACTGCTCATTTATCTTCGACCTTTTGGCTGCACAATGTGGGTGCGCCTTTTATTTTTTTTTGCTCTTACTGCCTGTAACACAGACACGCCGCTCTAAAGACTCTCTGCCTACTGGTGCTTACCGACACTCAAATCGATACTCACGTTATTCTGATACTAACGATTTTCCGACCAGCTTCTAAACGCGAGCCTTTTCAATTCAGGGCTTTTCAGCTCCAGCCTATTGAGCTTGAACTTCACCCTTTCGTCGCGCCTACCTTGATCTAATCAGGGCGCTCCAATTTGAAGATCGGCGCTAATGCGAGTAGATAGCTAAACTGAACTATCACCAAACTAAAAAAGTAACCTAGTGGCTCTACCTGTAGGAACCCTACGGCCACCACCATTAACAAGCAGGTGGTCACAGTCTTTACAACACCTTGCGCCAAAATACGCACTGGATTGCTGGTTCGGCTGTTGCTCCAGACTAAATAGGCACTGGGCAAAATGATTGTTAACGCCCCAACGAGGGCAGCGCAACTTTGTTGAACCTCTATACCAAGGAATCCAAGGCTAGATATAACGCCAATAATGACTTGTAACTGGAGCACCAAAATATGCCGCTCTTGCGCAAATAACAGATGTTTCGCGGCGCGTAGTATAGAGATGGCAGCGCTACCATTCAATTATAATTCACCGAAATATCAGTCGGATAGACTAAAGTGCACCAAAACACCGTCTAATTCTTCTAAAGTGGAGTACTTGATGACGAGTTCACCGCGCCCGCTCTTGCCATGTTTAATGTTCACTTGTGCGCCCAAAAGATCCATTAGCTTGCGCTCAAGGCGCTGAGTGTCAGCATCTTTCACCGGTTTTACCTTAACTTCGCTGCCACGATCTTGGTCCTGCAGCAGCTTTCTTACTAACGCCTCGGTGTCTCTAACCGACAAATGACCATCTGCTACTTTCAGCGCGGCTTGATCTTGCGTTGTGCCCGTTAGGCCCAGCAATGCCCGGCTATGGCCCATATCTAACTTGCCATCTTCTAATAGTTCGCGAGCAACGGACCCCAAACTCAAAAGTCTTAAACTGTTCGCAATGGCGGCGCGCGACTTACCTACAACATCAGCCACCTCTTGTTGCGTTAACTCAAATTCGTTTCGCAAACGCTCTAACCCAACGGCTTCTTCTAGCGCATTAAGATCCTCACGCTGAATATTCTCTATCAAAGCAATTGCCGAGGCTTCGCGGTCACTAACCTGCTTATTGATTACCGGTATTTTTGTCAGGCCTGCAAGTTGAGCTGCACGCCAGCGACGCTCGCCCGCTATTAATTCGTAGCCACCTTGTGCAAGAGGACGCACAACAACCGGCTGCAGTAAGCCCTGGTTTTTAATAGACTGGGCTAGGTCTTGAAGCGCGCTGGGCTCAAACCATTTTCTGGGTTGATACGGGCCTGTCTTAATTTGATCTATATTGAGCTCAAGACTACCAGAGGACGCAGACGTCGGCGGATTCGTCACTGGCGCCGCCATAGCGCCAGATTTCACTCCATCCGAAAGAAGGGCACTTAACCCTTTGCCTAAACGTTTTTTACTCATTGTCGTTCCGCGTAACCTTTAAAGTAGAGTCGTTATTATTAAACTGGATATACATCGTGTCGCTTGCGCAACTCTCCGGCCAAAGCCTGGTAAGCCAAAGATCCTCTAGATGACTTATCATATATTAATACCGGCAAGCCGTGACTTGGAGCTTCTGCCAAACGCACATTGCGCGGCACTACAGTGCGAAAGACTTTTTCGCCAAAAAATTGCAGTAATTGCCGCGACACGTCTCTTGTCAAACTGTTACGCGGGTCGTACATGGTTCTGAGTAACCCATCTATCTGTAAATTTGGGTTTGCGTGACTGCGAATGCCTTCAACCGTGTCTAATAACGCAGACAAACCCTCAAGCGCATAATATTCGCACTGCATAGGAATGAGCACGCCGGTGGCAGAGATCAGCGCATTCACTGTAAGAATATTTAGTGAAGGCGGACAATCAATAACCACGTAATCGTAGTTGTAGCAGTCTAGGCCAATGCGCTCCTTCAATAAAAACTCTCGGTTGTCCATTTGTAACAACGCAACTTCTGCTGCGGTTAACTCTATGTTTGCTGGCATGACATCGTACAAGGCGGTAGAGGTTTGTTTTATTTGCGCAAAATCCGCGCTCTGCATGAGCCAATTATAAATGCTTACTTCAAGTTCCTGCTTCTCTACGCCACTACCCATAGTAGCGTTGCCCTGAGGGTCTAGATCGACCAGCAAAACTTTACAACCTTGAGCCGCCAAAGATGCACTGAGATTGACGCTTGTAGTGGTTTTACCTACGCCACCTTTTTGATTTGCAATCGCAATAACTTTGTTCATTGGCTCTCTAATCTTTGTCTTTGCGCTGCAAGATGCACAAAAAATGCGGCTGCTCTAAGCCAGGAATAAGACAACTTATTTTCTCAGAGCTGTAGCCTAACTCAATTTCCTCGAGAGTATGTTCCTCGGGTTTTACGCTTTTTGTCGTTTCTTCCACAACTTCTACCTGAGCGCTTTCAAAAACAATAACCCTACCGTTTTTTTCTAAGTAGGGCTCAACCATGGGCCATAGTAACGGACCTGGCGCAACGCCGCGGGCAAGTATTGTATCGAAACGCTGATCCACAAAGGGGTCTTTAGCGAGGTTACGCTCCTCAAGATTAACGTTAGGCGTTTGTAATTCACGGCTGGCCATATGCAAAAACCTAATCCTCTTCGCCATACGATCGCAAAGGGTATAAGTTCTATTAGGATCAACAATAGCTAATGGCATACCGGGTAGTCCCGGACCGGTGCCCACATCTAAAACACTGGTTCCTGTTAGGTAAGGCAGAACGCTTAAGCTGTCCAAAAGGTGTCTTGGCAAAAGGCGGTTAATGTCGCGACGGGAAATTAGATTCATACCCTTATTCCACCGCACCAGAAGATTTGCAAAATCGTGTAGCTTAGCCAAGCCGTTAGAATCAATAGCCAATTCTAGTCCTTCTATGCCTTCCGCTAAACTCTCTAGGGTAATGTTCAGAGCGTTGACGCCTTTGTAGGATTTTTTGCTAGTGCTTTGGCATTTATCAATAAAATTGATAGTGCAGCCGGTGTCATACCTGGTATGCGCGCAGCTCTAGCTAACGAATCTGGTTTGTGGTGTTCGAGTTTCTGCTTCAGTTCATTGGACAGTCCGTTGAGCTGGGAGAAATCCATAGACTCCGGCAGCAACATGCCTTCGTGTCTGCGGATTTTTAAAATCTCATCGTCTTGGCGTTTAATATAGCCGGCATACTTTGTTTCTATTTCTAGTTGTTTAAGCGCCAGTGCATCTTGATGGGCATCGCCATTTTCTTCAGCTAGTGAAATATCTAGCGCATTGGAAATTTTTGCACTATCAATTTCTGGTCTGCGCAGCGCTTCTTCCAGTGTGGTTTCTTTGCGCAAATTTAGCGCTAACTTTTGATCTAAGTCACTACCGGGCAAAATACATATGCCCTTAAACTGCTCTCTTAACGCCTGTACTTTGCGCAATTTTTTTTCAAAATGCGCGCGCCTCTGCGGCCCAACTAGACCAAACTCTATACCCATTGGCGTTAAGCGTTGATCCGCGTTGTCTTCGCGCAAACGCAACCTAAACTCGGCACGGCTAGTAAACATACGGTAGGGCTCGGTTGTGCCTAAATTAATCAGATCGTCCACCAGCACGCCTATGTATGCTTCGTCGCGACGTGGCTCCCAGGGAGGTTTGCCCTGGCATTTGCGCGCGGCGTTTACGCCAGCCAGTAGGCCTTGGGCACCAGCTTCTTCATAACCTGTTGTGCCATTAATTTGGCCAGCAAAAAACAGCCCCTCTATGGCCTTGGTTTCCAAGGAATGATTGAGGTCTCTTGGGTCGAAGTAATCGTATTCAATGGCATATCCAGGGCGGGAAATGTGCGCGTTACCAAACCCTTGCATGGAGCGTACAAACTGTATTTGTACGTCGAAGGGTAGGCTTGTTGAAATGCCATTAGGATAAAGCTCAGTGGTATTAAGGCCCTCTGGTTCAATAAATATCTGATGGCTTGATTTGTCGGCAAAGCGAACAACTTTGTCTTCAATACTCGGACAATACCTGGGCCCAACGCCCTCAATAGCGCCACTGTACATAGCAGACCGACTCAAATTATCTTTGATTATTTGATGCGTATCTTCATTGGTATAAGTGATGTGGCAACTGATTTGCTTGGGGTGGTAGCTACGCTTGCCCATGGAGGACATTACTGGCCTTGGCTCATCGCCTAGCTGACTTTCTAGTTCAGAAAAATCAACGCTTCTTCCATCTATTCTTGGTGGCGTGCCGGTTTTTAAACGACCTACTCTAAAAGGCAGCGCCCGCAACCTTTCTGCTAAGGCAGTTGAGGGAGGATCTCCCGCGCGCCCACCTGACTGCTGTTGGTCACCGATATGAATCTTACCGCCAAGGAAAGTACCTGTAGTTAAAACCACGGTTTCGGCGCTAAAAATAAGACCCATTTGGGTTTCACAGCCTACCACTTTACGATTTTCAACAGCTAGGTCTACGACGGACTGCTGGAACATTTGTAAGTTGGGCTGGTGTTCAAGAATTTCCCGAACCGCATTTTTATACAGTGTTCGATCTGCTTGAGCGCGAGTAGCCCTAACTGCTGGGCCCTTACTGGAGTTAAGTACCCTAAAGTGAATCCCGGCTTGATCTGTCGCCATACCCATAACGCCATCAAGTGCATCAATTTCTGCTACCAAATGACTTTTACCAATTCCCCCAATCGCTGGGTTACAGGACATTTGGCCAAGTGTTTCGATGCTTTGAGTCAAAAGCAGCGTTTTTGCGCCCATGCGGGCCGATGCCGCGGCGGCTTCGGTTCCAGCGTGGCCACCGCCAATTACGATGACATCAAATTGTTCTGGGTAATGCATACCTATGAATGCTCATGGCTGCTAGGGGCGCAGTAGTATAGTGCTTAGTCTAGGGATTGGAAGTTCTTGTTGTGACCAATTATTTGCACTATTCGACCTAATTTTGACGAATTCACTTGCCGATACAAAATTCAGAAAAGATTTTTCCTAATAAATCGTCGGGGGTCACGGTGCCTGTAACCTCTCCTAAGCATTGGTGGGCAATGTATAATTCTTCCGCGACAAACTCAGCGCCGAGGTTCTGCGCAAGTGCCTCTGCCGCTGCATTGACCTTAGCCAAGGTGTCTTTAATGATTAAAATATGCCGCTGGCGAGCAGCAAAGGGAACGTTTTCTTGGCCAAAACCAACACTTTCTTGAATGGCTTTTTTCAATAACTCTAAACCTTCACCGGTTTTTGCAGACACCTTGACATTGGCAACGTCTGGTGGAGCGTCGACACTAAGACTTAAGTCAGACTTATTCACTACCAGCAAAATATTGTTTGCCTGAAGATCTATAGCTGTGTCGTTTGATGCGCGAAGTGAGGCTAGGTTACTCGCAAGTTCAGAAGCGTTTGCAGCCGTTATTAGCTCATCTGCTGCGGCAACATACAGCGTTAAATCTGCTTCAACGGCTTGAGTTTTGGCGCGCGCAATACCAATTTTTTCTACTTCGTCATCACTGTCACGTAGGCCAGCGGTATCAACCAAACGAATGGGCAGGCCGCCTATTACCAAATCTACTTTCAACAAATCTCGTGTTGTGCCTGGCACGTTAGTAACGATGGCTGCCTCTTCACCGGCCAAAGCATTCAATAAACTTGATTTACCCACATTGGGTTTACCAATGAGCGCCACGGAAATTCCTGAATTAATTAGTCTGCCTTGGTTCGCTTGGGCCAGAATTGATTCTAGCGCAGTAATCGTTTTAGCAATGTCCTCTGCAACTCGAGCCTCTTGAAGAATTTCGATGTCTTCTTCAGGAAAATCAATGGCCGCCTCTACGCGTACTCGCATATTGGCAATATCTGCGGCGATAGAAGTAATCATTTGCGAAAAAGCACCCTTAAGGGTGTTGAGCGCTGCCTTGGACGCTGCAATTGAAGTAGACGATATTAGGTCTGCCACAGCCTCGGCTTGGGCAAGATCTAACTTACCATTCATAAATGCACGCTCACTGAATTCACCGGGCCGAGCTAGACGAGCACCGCGCTGACACAATGCATTGAGAATTCTGTGTTGAATTACCGGCCCGCCATGACCTTGCAGCTCGACCACGTCTTCACCAGTAAATGAGTTTGGTCCAGGAAACCAAAGCACCAACCCATTATCTAAAAGTTCTTCTACGTCGAAAAAGTCAGTGTAAACGGCTGTTCGGGAAAGCAGTGCTTTTTTACATAGTTGCGTAGCTACTGCGTGAGCACCTGCACCAGATAAACGCACAATACCTACGCCCCCTTGTCCTGGCGGCGTTGCTATTGCGCAGATTAAGTCATTATTTACCGATTGGTTTGTTGCCACAATGAAGTTCAGACGCGCTTTTTTCGCGGGGCATCAAACTGAAAAACACCTGTGTTAGGCGTTTTTCCAGCGCAACAGCTGTCTTTAGGTACGTTCACTTTCCACTTTCTTATAGATGTAGGTTTGTTGAGCGATCGATAACAGGTTATTCACCAACCAATATAAAACCAAGCCTGCCGGGAAAAACAAAAACAAAACGGTGAACATGATTGGCATTAGTTTCATCATTTTAACCTGCATTGGATCACCCACCTGTGGATTCAATGATTGCATCAAATAAGTACTGGCGCCCATCAGCAACGGCAATATGAAATAGGGATCCATAGCCGAAAGGTCTTCAATCCAAAACATGAACGGCGCTTGGCGCAGTTCAACCGACTCTAACAACACCCAGTAAAGGGCCAAAAATATTGGCATGGGTGCAAGCATTGGGAGGCAACCGCCCAGAGGGTTAGCGCCCTCTTTTTTATACAAGGCCATCATTTCTTTAGACAGTTTTTCGCGGTCACTCGAATAACGCTCTTGCAATTTCTTCATCGCCGGCGCAACCCGACGCATGTTTGCCATTGACCGGTAACCTCTCGCAGAAACCCAACCCAAGGCAACTTTAACCGCAAGAGTTAAAAGAATAATGGCTATGCCCCAGTTACCGACAAGGTCGTGGAAAAATTTTAAGGCTTTAAAGAGCGGTACCGCTATCCACCAAAGAAATCCATAATCTACCGTCAAATTGAGGTGCTCAGATATTGCTTCTAACTCAATTTGATCTTTTGGTCCTGCATAAAATTCTGCGCTCCAAATACCTGATTCTCCTGGTTGCACAACTTTTGCAGGACCAGTAAAACCAAACAAATAATTATTGTCTTTGGTAGGACGCGCGTAATAACGAATTTGTTGTTCGGCTGGTGCTACCCAAGCCGAGAGAAAATAGTGCTGAAGAAAAGCCACCCAACCACCGGTGTTTTCTGCCTGCAGAGTGTCCTCATCTAAATCATCGAACTCAACTTTTTGATAAGGAGTTTCTAAAGTTGTGATTGCACCACCAAGGTAGGGGTCTGGGGCTAGCGAGAAAGAATCATCTGCTAGGACAGCTTTTCTATCGCGCTTAATTTGCGTAAACATTCCTGCAGTAAAAACGTCATCACTGGTGTTAGTTAATCTGTAGCTGACTGAGAGTAAATAGGCATCCGGTGTAAAAGAGAATACTTTCTCTACCGTCACACCATCGGCTACAGTTGATAACACCAAGTCACTTTGTCCGTCATTGTCATCAATATCCAACGCGCGGACTGAAGACAGATATTTCGGCCTCTGCCCATTTTTGTCCAAACCGTTAGGACCTATAAGCCCACTCTGGGCGATGTAGGTCTGGTTCTGATTTTGTTCAAGTAACAAGAATGGCGTATCTTGAAGATCTAAAGCAACTGGATACTTAGGTAACTGAACCCTAACAATGTCACCGCCCAATAAATCAATCCAAACCTTTAACTTAGGTGTTGTCACAACTACCAATCTGCTTCCTGGTGTTTGTGGCTGTGCTTCACTGAATGCATCCGCGGTTGCCAGAGAAGTCGGTAATTCGTCGCTGCCGAGAAGACTGATATCGGGAATGTCTGAATCTGACTGCGATTGATCAACAATACTAGGCCTTATTTCAGAGGTATCTATCGAGTTGGTTTGCTGATCGGTAACTAGGGGTGCCTCGCTGTAGGAGACAGGCGACCTATCAGCCTGCATATCTTCGTTCCACGCTAATATGAGTAAATAGGAAGTTGCTGCGAGACCAATTAGCAGAACAATTCTTTGAATTTCAGGAGGTAACATAGATCTAGGTCTCTTTATTTACTTTTTAACAATTTCGGGGACGTTATCTATGCCCCCTGCGTGTAATGGGTGGCATTTAGCAATACGTTTGAGTCCCAGCCAAAGACCTTTGAAGGTCCCATGCAAGCTGATAGCTTGAATCATATAGGCTGAGCAGGTTGGGTGGAATCGGCAACTCGGTGCAAAAAACGGGCTTACAGCTATTTGGTAAACAATAAAGCACCTTACTAATAACTTAGGCACAATTCCGATGGGGGTAGCCTCAACTGCTTTGGATGCTCTATCCGCTGCTATCTCTGAATCTAAACTCGCCTCAGAAGTCACTTTTTCTCAGATCCTCTTTGCGTTCCAGAATCAAAAATTGGCGTTCCAGCAATTGATGCAGACGTTTATCGTCTAATTCAGCAAACAGCTGAATGACTAAGTCTACTGAAGGCAAACTATTAATTTCTTGACGAAATCGATTGCGTATAATTCGCTTAATTCTATTTCGTCTTACCGCTTTTGAGAACACACGCTTCGCGATAATTAGGCCTAGTCTCGAATGATCTATCGTATTCTTTTTTACGCGAATACGCAGCGGACCATCAGAGATGACTACGTCTGGTTGTTTGAATACATCAGTATATTGGTGAGCACTTAGTAGCCTAGCTCGCCTTGGGAAAGCATAGCTGATTAAGCTCAAAGAAAGCTCAATCAGACAGTGAGACGCTTACGTCCCTTGGCTCTTCTTGCATTCAATACTTTACGGCCGGCTTTGGTAGCCATGCGAGCACGAAAACCGTGAGTTCTAGCTCGTTTAAGGTTACTTGGTTGAAACGTTCTTTTCATATCAGACTCTAAAGCTTAGAAATTTCGGTACTTTTGAATAATGCCTCAGTCTTTTGGCCACTGATTTAACCGGGGCGAGTGAATGAGGGTGCGCGATTCTATGAACAGTGGAGAGAACTGTCAATTAATTTGATTTATATATATTTAAGATTTTATTGTTGTTTGTTATTAAGGGCGAGGATCTGCTGTATAAGTAGGCTAATGTATTGATAACAATTCGTTTTGCGGGCATTAAAACGTGTGGGTAAATGGTGTTCCTAGTATGTATAGATAGGAGGGTAGTTATGTATAGAAAGTTATCCACAGGTTCTTAAACGTTTTGCGCACAACTTATTCAATAGCTAGGCCTTTTGGCGGTTCATAATTCTGGTGTTAAGTCCCTGATATAAATAGATAAGTTGAACACATCTCACTTTTTTCTCTGATTACGTAGTACTTACCCTGTGCATGGGCATAGAATTGCACCCATAGCGCATAGATGACAAAAGTAAGATACTTCCTATCACAAGGTTTTTCGAGAAATAGTGTTCAGACTTGACAAAATAGTAAAACTTGTTCGGCAAGGAACACACAGCTCTAAAAAACTCTGAAAAGATGCTTATTAGTAAATCTAGACGTTGAAAGAGGCAGGTTGTAGACCAGGAACCTTTCGAACACAAGAATTATGAATCCAGAGGATGCTTGTAGGTGGCAAAAACTATTTGGCAACAGTGCCTAGTTCAACTCGAATCAGAGTTAGCTAATGAGCAGTTCGATACATATATTCGTCCGTTACATGCAGAATATGATGATGGTCATTTGACCCTTCTGGCCCCTAATATTTATGTAGAAGAAAAAGTTCGCTCAAGCTATTTAGACAGAATAAGCGAATATTTTGACGTTGCTACGGAAAACTCTGAGGTCAATTTGTCAGTAGGTGGCGCGATAGAAGCGCAGCCGCTACGTGTCGAAACCAAATCAGTTATTAATCCGACGTCACGCATTGCAGGCCACAACTTGAACAGAGAATTTACGTTTGACACGTTTGTTGAGGGTAAATCAAATGAAATGGCTAAAGCTGCGGCTTCTCAGGTGGCCAATAATTCAGGAAAGTCCTACAACCCATTGCTTATGTATGGCGGTGTTGGTTTAGGCAAGACACACCTAATGCAGGCTGTAGGCAATGAGATCTCGCGCATTAAGCCAGGGGCAAACGTGCTATATCTGCACTCTCAACGTTTTGTGCAAGATATGGTAAAAGCTTTGCAAACCGGCACTATGCAGGACTTCATGCAGTACTACCGTTCTATTGATGCCTTATTAATCGATGACATTCAGTTCTTTGCGAAGAAGCTAAGGTCTCAAGAAGAGTTTTTTCATCTATTTAATTCATTGATTGAGCGTGGCGCTCAGATGATTTTGACCAGCGATAAGTACCCGCGAGAAATTGATGGCTTGGAAGATAGACTTAAGTCGCGGTTTGTTTGGGGCTTAACAGTAGAAGTAGAAGCGCCTGATTTGGAAACACGTGTTGCCATTTTAATAAAAAAAGCTGAGGCGGATGAAGTTGCCCTAGACCATGAAGTGGCTTTCTTTATTGCGGAGCGCATTAGGTCTAATGTTCGTGAGTTAGAAGGTGCCTTGCGACGCGTGATAGCCAACGCACGATTTACAGGTAGTCGCATTTCTATTGAGCAGGTGCGCCGCGCCTTACGTGATTTGTTTGCTATTCAGGATCGGCAGATTTCAATGGATAATATTCAACGCACTACAGCAGAATATTTCAATATTAAGATTGGTGACCTTTTATCTAAGCGTCGCAATAGATCAATAGCCAGGCCGCGGCAGTTAGCTATGGCGTTAGCAAAAGAGTTAACGAATCATTCGTTGCCTGAAATTGGTGACGCGTTTGGCGGTAGAGACCATACAACGGTTTTGCATGCTTGCAGAAAAGTTGTAGAGCTTAGAAGTACGTCTCTAGATATAGCTGAAGATTACAAAAATTTGTCACGACTTTTGTCGGGCTAGTGAGGCAAGAATGAAATTCACATTACAAAGAGAACAACTGTTAAAGCCACTCCAATTGGTTACAGGTGTGGTGGAACGCCGTCAAACATTACCAGTTTTGTCCAACTTGCTTGTTCAAGCGGGCGAAAATGGTATCTCACTAACGGGTACTGACTTAGAAGTTGAAATGGTTGCTCATTGCAACGTTGAAGTTCAAGAAGCTGGAGAAGTGACTATTCCAGCAAGAAAATTAGCCGATATATGGCGTTCTTTGCCAGATGGCGCTGAGGTTTCTTTATCCGTAGAAGGGGACAGAGTAACTATTCGCAGTGGCAGAAGTCGTTTTACCTTGGCGACATTACCAGCAAGTGACTTCCCGAAGGTGGAAGGAGGGGATGCTGACATTCTCGTGCCGTTAGAGCCAGCTGCGCTTGCAGGTTTAATAGACCAGGTTTCTTTCGCTATGGCCCAGCAAGATGTAAGAGTCTTCTTAAATGGCATGCTGTTGGAAATTGGCAATGACTATATTCGTGCGGTGGCTACAGACGGTCATCGCATGGCCATGTCTACCAAGCCGTGTACGCCACAAACGCCTTTAGAAAGCCGTAAGCAGGCAATCGTTCCAAGAAAGGCGGTTTTAGAATTAAGTCGCTTGTTAGATGAAGAAGATGAAGAACTGAAACTTCAACTCGGTACAAATCACCTTAGGGTCATTAAAGGCGCCTTCACTCTGACAACCAAATTGGTTGATGGCCAATTCCCAGACTATGACAAAGTTGTTCCTAAGGATGCATCTCGAGCAATAGCAGCTGATAGAAACACATTGCGACAAGGCTTTCAGCGAGCATCAATACTCTCAAATGAAAAGTACCGAGGCGTTCGCCTTGTAATTGCAGACGATCAGATGACCATCAAAGCTAATAATCCAGAACAGGATGAGGCAGAAGAAACTGTACCGGTCGAGTTTAATGGCGAGCAACTGGAAATAGGGTTTAACGTGAGCTACTTATTGGACGTACTTAGCGTGCTTTCTGGAGACGATGTTCAAATAAGTGTTTCTGACGCAAATAGCTCGGCGCTACTAGAAGACCCAGCGAAGGAAGGTGCCTTGTATGTTGTTATGCCTATGAGGCTTTAACGAGGCGCTAGTAGGCTTTTAGTATTAGGACTTCTTTTTGCGTTTGTTAAACGTCAGTGCCTTTTCGTTCAGGAATATAGATCAAATCACATTAGATCTTGGCGCTGGGTTCAATCTCATTTATGGCGACAATGGCGCGGGAAAGACAGCGCTTTTAGAGGCCATATATCTTATTGCGCGGAGTCGATCATTCCGCACAACCAAACTAAAAAACATTGTCAAAGCTGATTTTAAGGAAGCCTGCGTGAGAGCGGAGGTGGGCAATGAGTCTGGTCAGGTACGTACTTTGGCGGTCGCAAAGTCTTTGAATGGTACATCAGAACTTAGAGTTGACGGCGAAAGCGTAAAGAAATCCTCCGATCTGGCTAGGTTTCTGCCAGTACAAGTTCTGCTCCCGGGTGTGATTGATCTCGTTTTAGACGGCCCTAATGCTCGGCGGGAATTCTTAGATTGGGGTTTGTTTCACGTGGAACACGCTTTTCTCGATGTATCCAAACGCTATAAGCGAGTTCTTACTCAAAGAGCTGCGTGGATGAAGGCAAATCAGGGTTGCACTTTTGCAGAAGACCCCTGGGTTGAACAGCTCGTAACCGGCGGCGTGCAGATAAGTAAATGGCGAAATGCCTTTCTCGCTGAGATGAATCCGCACTTCGAAGAGATGCTGAGATTATTAGACCCGGAACTATCTTGCTCACTAGCGTATATAGATGGTGGTTATGGACCGAGTGAGAAAAAAGGCAAGGAAAAGCTAGCCAGCGGGTTTGCTCGAGACCTGCGGTTTGGTGCTAGTCACTATGGCCCACATAGAGCCGATCTAGAGTTCAGGTTCAACGGTTCAACGGCAAGGGACATTGCTTCTAGAGGACAAGCGAAGATTATAGCCAGCGCCGTGACCCTTGCTCACGCGGCACTGCTTACAAAAGCATATGACAAAAAACCCGTCATCCTAATCGACGATTTTGGAGCTGAATTAGACGAAGAGCGCAAGCAAAGCTTTTTAGCGGCGCTTATGTCTCTAGACTGCCAGGTCATTGCAACTTCTACAGATTCGCCAACCGACCTACTGGAACATAAGATTTTGGACAAAATAGAAGTGTTCCACGTGAAACAGGGTGCCTTGAGCCCTGAATAGCACTAATACATAGAATTCATTACCAGTCCGATACATACAGAGCGGCGCTAATCGACTAAAATGCAGACGCTGTGATGGTTACGCAATTCCCAACGAAGGGGGAGACATGTCCGAAGAAAGTAGTTATAACTCAGGCAGTATCAAAGTACTTAAAGGCCTTGATGCGGTTCGAAAACGACCTGGTATGTATATTGGTGATACCGAAGATGGAACGGGCTTGCATCACATGGTCCAGGAGCTAGTTGACAACTCAATCGATGAAGCCCTTGCCGGGCATTGCGACACAATCCATGTCATCATGCACCCAGAAGAAGCTATTACCGTGCGCGACAATGGCCGCGGAATTCCTGTAGATATTCACGAGGAAGAAAAAGTCAGCGCTGTAGAAGTGATTATGACTACACTGCATGCGGGCGGAAAGTTCGATGACAACAGTTACAAAGTATCTGGTGGTCTGCACGGCGTAGGCGTTTCTGTAGTGAACGCACTTTCAGACGAACTTCGTTTAACAGTTCGCCGTGACAAGAAACTTTACGAGCAAGAGTATCGACATGGCGTACCGGTAGCTCCGTTAAAGCAGATCGGTACCACGGAAGAGCGGGGTACAGAATGTTACTTCAGACCATCGCCCGAGACTTTCCATAATATTAAATTTCATTATGAGATATTGGCTAAACGCCTACGTGAGCTTGCATTTCTTAACTCCGGCGTAGCTATTCACCTTAGTGAAGAGAGCTCAGGAAAGGAAGACGTATTTATCTATGAAGGCGGTCTAAAGGCCTTTGTTGAATACCTTAACCAAAATAAAACACAGCTTAACGAAGTATTTCACTTTAGTACTGAGCGTGAAGACGGCATTGGCGTTGAAATTGCCATGCAGTGGAATGACACATTCCAAGAACAAGTTTTTTGCTATACCAATAACATCCCCCAGGGAGATGGCGGTACGCACCTAGCCGGCTTCCGTAGTGCACTGACTAGAACACTGAATACGTATATTGAACGCGAAAACATGGTCAAGAAAGCACAAGTTGCTACCACTGGCGATGACGCTAGAGAAGGCTTGACCGCTGTGGTATCCGTCAAGGTCCCAGACCCCAAGTTCTCATCTCAGACCAAAGACAAATTGGTATCTAGCGAAGTTAAAACCGCTGTGGAACAGGAGTTGAACAAGTTCTTCTCAGATTACTTGGCGGAAAACCCTCAAGACGCTAAGTCTGTTGTAGGCAAAATGATCGATGCGGCTCGCGCTAGAGAAGCAGCCCGCAAAGCTAGAGACATGACTCGCCGCAAAGGGGCCTTAGATATTGCCGGATTACCAGGCAAATTAGCGGATTGCCAAGAGAAAGATCCTTCAAAATCAGAAATATTTTTGGTGGAAGGGGACTCAGCTGGCGGTTCAGCAAAACAGGGTAGGGACCGTCGCACCCAAGCTATTTTACCGTTGCGTGGAAAAATTCTGAACGTAGAGCGTGCTAGATTCGACAAAATGCTCACATCTCAAGAAATTGGGAATCTAGTTACCGCATTGGGTTGTGGTATTGGGAAGGGTGATTTTGATCCGGACAAATTGCGTTATCACAATATCGTAATTATGACCGACGCGGATGTGGATGGTTCTCACATTAGAACATTGCTGCTGACTTTCTTTTTCCGCCAGATGCCAGAATTGTTTGAGCGGGGCCATATTTATATTGCTCAACCACCTCTATATAAAGTGAAAAAGAACCGCCAAGAGCGTTACGTGAAAGACGATGACGAGCTTAGTGCCTACTTTATGGAGCTTTCACTTCAAGACGCGAAACTCTTCGTAAACCCAGAGGCACCTGCTATCCAAGGTCAGGCCCTTGAAGCGCTTGTTCAAGCCTATCAAAAGCTGATAGACAGATTAATTCGCTCAAAAAGAAAGTATCCGGTTGAGATCACCTACGGACTTATTCGAGCACCTAAACTTGTTCAAGAAGATTTAGTCAACGAAGAGCGTATCAACACTTGGTGCGAAACTTTAGTCGGCATACTGGGGGATAACCCTGGCTCGACACCTACGGTCGACTCTGTATGGGACGAAGAGCGACAGATATTTGTGCCAAATATCAGCATTCTGTTGAAAGGCAATAGAGAACGAGTGGCTTTATCGCAGAATTTCTTGGCGGGCCCTGAGTATCGAGAAATATCAGAAATGATTGACTTGCTCGACGACCTAGTAGAAGAAAACGCCTACATACAACGCGGGGAACGTAAGCAAGTAATCGCTTACTTCGGCCAAGCCTTCGACTGGCTGCAATCTGAAGCCCGTCGTGGCGTTGACCTACAGCGATATAAAGGCTTGGGTGAAATGAATCCAGCGCAGCTATGGGAAACCACGATGGACCAATCGGTGCGCCGAATGCTGCGAGTTACTGTTGATGACGCTATTGGTGCAGACCGCATGTTCACCACATTAATGGGCGACCAAGTGGAACCTAGAAGAGAATTCATTGAAACCAATGCTCTCTCGGTGGTGAATTTAGACGTATAAGGTAACTTCAATCAGGGTGCTCGGCGCTGTAAGTGTCCGAGTGTCTGACCGTATGTGCTGCATAACACTTTCTGAGAGCTGTTTATGACTGCCCACTCCCAAGACGAGCTTAGAGAAACCCGCAAACTGACGCCAAAAAAGCAGGCAAAAGACAAATATCGTTGCGGTTGGTGTAGTGGTAGCGAGTTATACGAAAATTATCACGATGAAGAATGGGGTGTTCCACTTAAAGATTCAGCAGAACTATTTAAGTTGCTTATCTTAGAGGGCATGCAAGCTGGCCTCGCTTGGATCACGGTGCTGAATAAGCGCGAACATATGCATAAGCTGTTTTTTGGCTTTGATATGTCTAAGCTCGCTGCGGCAAGCGCTGACGATGTCGAATCTTGGCTTTTGGATGCGGGTATCATTCGCCATCGAGGCAAACTAAACGCCATGATCGGTAACGCCAAGAGCGCATTAGATATTGAAGACTTTAGTGGGTTTTTGTGGCAGTTTGCGCCGCCGCCGCGCAAAAGCCAAAAGTTTGACTTGCCAGCACAAACCGACGAATCGAACTTAATGTCTATGGCGTTAAATGCTAAAGGCTTCCGTTTTATCGGCCCAACAATCTGTTATGCCTTTATGCAAAGCTCCGGCATGGTGAATGATCACCATCCAAATTGCTGGCGTTACACGGATTGCCAAAAAATGCTTAGGGCGGCATCAGAGACAACTTAACTTGGCAGGCGTAAAACGCTTAACGGTTGAGCCTACATTAGCTTGTTGGAGAATTTTTTTGGCTACCTTTTTTAGGTGGAGCTTTTGGTTATTGAGCCTTATTCCCCCTCGTTGGGCCGTAGCTATCGGTCGTGGCTTCGCGCGTGCTGCAATTTTTTTCAATGCCGATTCGCATCGAATCAGCAAAATAAATATAGATCATTGTTTTCCGCACAAAAGCGTTCCGGAACGAGAAAAATTAGTCCTCCATTCTCTTGCCCAAACGGCCCTATTACCGATCGAATTTGCTCACCTGTTGCATAGACCAATTGAAGATCTAATGGGGCAAATTGTCAGTGTTGAAGGAGAAGATTTGTTGCGCGAAGCATGGGCTGAAGGCAATGGGGTGTTAATGCTCATGCCGCACTTTGGCTGCTGGGAATTCATGAGTCTATATTTGGGCAGCGACTATACAGTTTCCGCCCTATACACACCGCCCAATTTAGCTTCTTTGGAGCCAACTATTCTTCAGGCCAGGGAGCGCCAAGGCGCGACATTATTTCCAACCAGCGCAGCCGGTTTGCGTGGCTTAGTTAGGGGCATGAAAGATGGTCACGTTGTGGTGTTGCTACCGGACCAAGTGCCCACCGGCGACGGCGGTGGCGTGATGAGTAAATTTTTCCAGCAAGACGCGTTAACAATGTCTTTGGCGAAGAGAATTGCCAAAGTAGGTCAGCCAAAAATAATTATGGGCTGTGCTCGGAGAACAATTGAAAAGTCGGGTATCGGCTACAACATTTCTTTTGCTTTGCCAGAAGCTGGGATATCTAGCCCAGATGAGGAAGTGTATGCAACGGCGTTAAATAACAGTGTGCAAAAAATCGCAGAACAAGACTTAGCCCAATACCAATGGTCGTATAAGCGCTTTCGGCGCTTAGGCCCGGATAAAGAAGATATCTATCGGCGCCAATAGGCAGGGGTAAGTAATACCAAGAGTGTGAAAATCTCAAGCCGACCCAACATCATGTTGAACATAAGCACCCACTTTACGTCGGCATCTAACTCCGAATAGTTCAAGGCAACCTCTCCAAGTCCTGGGCCGAGGTTATTCAAACTGGCACCAACGGCTGAAAAGGCAGTCAAAAAGTCTATGTCACTCATGCCCATAATGACCGTGATCGAGAGCAGAAACAGCAAAACGTAAACGCTGAAAAAACTCCAAACAGCCTCAATAAGACGATCAGGTACGGGTGCTTTGCCGAGTTTGATTGGGAAAACACCGTTAGGGTGAATTAGGCGTTTTACCTCGCGCATACCTTGCAAGTAAATCATGACCACTCGAATCATCTTAATGCCGCCGGCAGTAGAACCCGCGCAGCCACCTGCAAAAGCTGCAAGTAACAGCATTACCGGTGCAACTGATGGCCATTGAGAAAAGTCCTGGGTGACAAATCCAGTTGTTGTGGTGATGGAAATGGTTTGAAAAATACCGTCACGAATTGGCGAAACGCCATCCGGCGTATTGGTCAGGAGAATGCTGCAGACTACTATGCCAATGAGTACCAAAAAGGTTAAGTAAGCACGAACCTCAAAGTCTTGAAAGTAGTGAAATGGGTTGCGGCGGCGCCAGACCAAAAAATGTAAGCCGAAGTTAACACCAGATAGCACCATAAATAGGCATGCGACGGCTTCAATGGCACCGCTATTAAAAAATCCAATGCTCGCATCGTGGGTAGAAAACCCGCCAATAGCCACCGTTGCAAAACTATGACTGATGGCATCGAAAGCGGTCATGCCTGCGACCCAATAGGCCAGCGCACAGGAAACGGTTAAACCGAGATAAATATACCAAAGGGCTTTTGCCGTTTCGGTAATCCTCGGAGTTAGTTTGTTGTCTTTCACCGGCCCTGGAGATTCTGTTCTGTACAACTGCATGCCGCCAATGCCTAGCATCGGGAAAATGGCCACGGCCAGTACAATAATACCCATGCCGCCAAACCACTGTAGAAGCTGGCGATAAAAAAGCAGGGATTTAGGTAAATCATCAAGGCCCACCAAAATGGTGGCACCAGTGGTGGTTAAGCCAGACATAGACTCGAAAGCGGCATCGGTAAAAGACAGTTGGGTGGCTGGATCAATATAAAATGGGATTGCGCCAAAGATACCTAGGCCTATATAAAACAGTGCGGTGATTAGAAAACCGTCACCACCGCGCAACGCCCTATTGCCCCGGAGTGGTAACCAAAGCACCAAACCACAAATCAGGGTAACGAAGAATGCACTGATAAATGTATTGGTGTTGTCCTCATTGAAGGCCAAGGCAACAATGATAGGCAGCAGAAACGTGAAGCTGAAAAAAGTCAGTAGCGTGCCTGTAACGCGAAAAATAACAGATAGGTGCATAAGCTTTTGCTGTTCCTACTTAAAAGAACGTTAATCCGACTTGGAACAAACGCTCAACTGCCCTGACCTGAGCTTTATCAACCATAAACAAAATCACATGGTCATCAGACGCAACGATGACATCATCGTGAGCGATAAGAACACTCTCGCCTCTGACAAGAGCGCCAATAGTGACGCCAACCGGAAGCTTAATTTCGCCTATTTTGCGCCCCACTACTTTTGAGCTGTTGGCATCGCCATGGGCGATAGCTTCCATCGCCTCAGCTGCGCCACGGCGCAAACTATGAACTCGAGCCACATCCGCTCGTCTAACATAGGATAAAACTGTGCTGACGGTGGCTTGTTGTGGAGAGATTGCAACATCTATTTCACCGCCTTGGACTAAATCAACGTAAGCCGGTTTGGTGATCAGCGTAATGACCTGCCTAACCCCTAAGCGCTTGGCCATTAGCGAGGACATAATATTAACTTCGTCGTCGTTGGTCAGTGCGCAAAACGCATCGCACTGCTCAATGTTTTCTTCTAACAACAAGTCTCTGTCCGTTGCGTCACCGTGGATGACCACCGCCTTGTCTAATTGTTCGGCTAGCTTAGCGGCGCGGGGTCTCGAATATTCGACAACCTTTACAGCATATTCATTTTCAATAGACGCAGCTAAGCGAGCACCGATATTGCCCCCGCCGGCAATAATCACTCGTCGATAAGGCTGCTCAGCTTTACGCAACTCACCCATAACGGCGCTAATGTGTTCGCGCGCAGCAATGAAAAAGACCTCGTCATCTGCCTCAATAACGGTACTGCCCTCTGGCATAATTGACTGTCCGCGACGAAAGATGGCGGCAACCCGAGTGTCTACCTTGGGCATGTGGTTGCGCAGAAGGCTTAGTGCGTGTCCAACTAACGGGCCGTCGTGATAAGCACGCATAGCAACCAGTTGAGCTTTGCCATCGGCAAAGTCCAAAACGTCCAGGGCACCTGGGTGACTGAGCAGTTCATGTATTTGGTCCGTGACCACCTGTTCCGGATTAATCAGCCGGTCGATGGGCATATGGTTTTTGTGAAAAAAGCCTTCTTTACTCAGGTAGGCCGAAGATCTAATTCGCGCAATCTTCATGGGCGTACGAAAAACGGAATAGCAAACCTGGCAAGCTACCATGTTGATTTCGTCGCTTGAGGTTACGGCAATGAGCATATCTGCATCATCTGCGCCGGCTTTACGCAATACATCTGGGTGTGAGGCCGAGCCTTCAATGGTTTGGATATCTAAGCGACTACCCAGTTCATGCAGGCGCTCACTATTTTGATCGACCAATGTAATATCAAAAGATTCTTTAGCTAGATTCTCCGCTAGGGTGCCACCCACCTGCCCGGCGCCTAAAATAAGAATTTTCATATCTCTTTAACCTTACTCAGGCCTGCATAGTAAAAACCGTCAGTATTTTTTTCTGACGGCAACAACTGCCAACCCAATGAGGTAGCGTTGCCATATTTCATATCCAAGGCAACCGACTCTGCATCCGCTTGAGTATTGATAAACTTCTCTATCACTTGATCGTTTTCTTCTTCGAAAATGGAACAGGTCGAATAAAGAAGAGTACCCCCCTCTTTTAGCCTGCGCCATAGGTTGCGTAACAACTGTAGCTGCAGATCTTGGTGGGTGGTCAGGTGATCAGACTTCATTAGCAGGCGAATATCTGGGTTGCGACGAATGGTCCCGCTGCCGGAGCACGGTGCGTCTAGCAATATGCTGTCGAAATCCAGATCGCCACAGCAACCCTCCTCAGTCGCATCGGCGCACAACATAGTGAGCCGAGCATCGTCACTGTGACCTAGCCGAGTGCCAATGACCTTAGTTTCGTTTAAGCGCTTCTTTTTATTATCCAGAGCAAACAATTGGTGGCTTTTAAACCGGGCACTCAAGCGTTCATGCAGGTGAAATAATTTGCCGCCAGGCGCGGCGCAAGCATCAAGGATACTCGGCCTAGCAATATGTGGCGGCAATAAAGACATTAGCGTATTTGCTGCGAGTTGCGCTGAGAGATCTTGAACCGCAGCTTCACCGTCAGACCAACTAGGCAGAGTTTCCGCGTTTTGTGGGGTCTTGAGAATGACGGTCTCAATCATGCTGGTCTCAATGAAGGCGATGTCGTCTTCTCGGAGCTTGGCTTTATACAATCCAGGTTCCACTTTGGCGGTATTGATGCGCAATGTCATCGGCGCGCGCTGGCTATTGGCAATCACTAGCGCTTGCCATTTTGCAGGATATTGGGCTTCTAGTTTTTCTTTTAACCAAGGGGGGTGGTCGGCGGCGGCGCTGGCAAGTGCTGAGTACTCATCTTGCGGCTGATCTTGTTGGGCGGCTTCCGCAGCTCTTTGTAGTTGTCTAAGTACCGCGTTGACCAAACCTTTGGCCCAAGGTTTGCCTAAGACGATACAAGCGTTAACGCTCTCATTGATGACGGCATAGCTCGCTATACCCGTGTACTTCAGTTGGTAAGCACCCACTATTAAAAGGTTGAATAGATCTCTGTCTTTGTCGCGCATGGGTTTTTTGAGCAGCCCAGTGACGGACTGCTCCAATGAAAGATAGTGACGAGTTGTGCCGTAAATCAGCTCTCTATGCAGTGGTGTTGCAACCCAGGGTGACTTCTCCGCTCTTATCCAGTCTATGGTTCGGCCACCCTCAATAATATGCTGGAGTGCTTTGCATACTTCCATACGTGTTCTCGCACTTTCGTTTTTCTTATTCAGACCCACCTTTGATTTGAGGTCTTGAGCTGTGCCTTTGATATGCCAAGAAAAACTCATAGGTTAGGGCCGCCTGAGTTATTTGCATCAAATTGCGCGCCTTCCGGTAAAAAGCGCTGAAACCCATTCATTGCTGCCGCAGTATCCATCGGTAAGCCTTTACCCTTATTGATTCGAATTCGTTGAATTTGCAATTGCCCGGTTCCGCATTGAATGATCAAGCGCCCTTTGCGCGCGATAAGCAAGGTGCCCGGTGCAGCGAGTGTCGAGGTGCTAGAAAGTGCTCGGTGTGTTGAGGTTTCATTCAGCACGCTGGCTTCTAGAAACTGAACTTCTACCTCAGGTAATTTGGCAGTCACTGGCATTCTGTCTGCAAGAGCGCGAATTTGACGCTCAATGTCTATGGCTGAACTTTGCCAAGAGACTTGTCTATCTTCGGCGCTGAGTTTAGATGCGTAGGTAACGCCTTCCTCGCTTTGGAGATTTACTTCCATAGGCAGCTTGCCCAGTACATCAATAAGCAGTTCGGCACCGCTGGCAGCGAGTTGCTGCTCTAATTGCACAACTGAAGTCTGCGGGGAAATAGGCAATTGTCGTTGCGCAAATATCGGCCCAGTATCTAGGCCCTTTTCCATTTGCATAATGCCCACTCCCGTAGCCGTATCGCCAGCCATAATGGCTCTTTCAATTGGCGCGGCGCCGCGCCAACGCGGCAATAATGAGGCGTGAACATTAATACACCCATACTTGGGCAGGGCTAAAACTGATGTAGGTAAAATAAGCCCGTAGGCTGCGACAATCAGAACGTCAGGGTTAAATGCGGCCAGCGCATCTAAGCTTTCTTGAGATTTGAAATTGACCGGTTGTAAAACCGCAATATTTGTTTCTTGGGCAAGGCTTTTAACCGAGTTCGCTTGGAGTTTTCGGCCCCTGCCTTTTGGCCTATCTGGCTGGGTAAGCACAACTGATGGAGCAAACGGCGAATCGAGCAGGCTTTGCAAAAGGTTTCTTGCGAATTCTGGGCTACCTGCAAACGCAGTGGTTAAAGTTGTCACGCCTCTTCTTTATTTTTCTTAAGTTTTTTGTTGATGCGGCTGCGCTTTAGGCTAGATAGGTAGTCAACGAAGAGCTTGCCTTCTAAATGATCGCATTCGTGTTGTATGCAAATGGCAAGAATTCCCGAAGCTTTCATGGTGATTTCCTTACCGGTGACGTCTTGAGCTGAAACCTCAATATGCTCAGAGCGTTGTACGGTTTCATATATTCCGGGTACTGAGAGGCAACCTTCTTCCCATGGAATATTCTCACCGAGCAGCTTTAACGTTGGGTTGATCAGTACATAAGGCTCGTCATTGTGCTCTGAAACATCCACGACGATTAACCGTTGATGCACATTAACTTGGGTTGCTGCTAGGCCAATTCCAGGCGCGGCATACATTGTCTCCAGCATATCTGCCGCAAAGGTCGCCACTTCCGGTGGGAACTCAGTGATCGCCTTAGCTTTTGTGCGCAAGCGTGGATCTGGATGATGCAAAATGTGAAGCAGAGACATGAGTTAGTTAAAGCCCTGTGGAGTAAAGGCGGCAGTATAACGCCTCCGCAGAGGGATACCGATACTTTGCAGTGCAATTACTCACGACAAATGTGGCTAATTTCTTATGCTTAGCTTGGAATCAGCTGATTTCCGGTCAACGTCGAAGAGCGCACGCTACTCTGAGATTGCAATTTTTTTCTAATAACATTGCCGATGGAGCCCTTATAGCTGCGGATCCTTCTATAAACGGCTCTTTGAAAACGACCCTTCCACAATAGGTACTTCTAAAAGAAAGTGCATTCCTGTAGCAGAGCCTTCTTACAAAGGCGTCCTCCGATATAAGGGAACGCTATAAAAGCGCCGCTATATAAGCTGACATATGAGAAGAGACGCCTACTGCTATGCGGCTTTAGCAAAAATACGCCTTACCAAAAAAATTAGGAAGTAGAGGTTTGACAAGTAACAGTGCGTTACGCCTTTGCGAGCTTTTAGTGAGTTGGCCACGTCATGTGATCAACAGTTGGCTGTGCACAAAAGATGCGCCTAACCAAGTGTTGGCATCGCCAGAACACCCTCCAGCAACATTGAGGCGCCGAAATAACGTAGACGGCTTTGTAGCAAATCATGGTCGTGACATGACGCAAACTATTTGTATTCTAGACCACGCGTTTCGGCCGCTACTAAAAATGATACCGGACCCTCCTTTGGTACTTTTTTATTTAGGCGACGCCAACGTGTTGGCTCAGCAGTCCATTGCCATTGTTGGCACACGTAAATGCACAACGGTGGGCAAGCTGGTTGCAGAAAAATTGGCCGCGGACTTAGCTGAACGTGGTGTTTGTACTGTTAGTGGCCTTGCCTACGGCATAGATGCCGCGGCGCATAAGGGCTCGCTTTCAAGAACCCGGGGTTATACCGCGGCTTTTCTTGGCGCGGGCCTTGGTAATACTCACCCCCGTCAGAACAAATATCTTGAGGACAAAATAGTCGCTCAGGGTGGTGCCTTGTTTAGCGAATACCCCCACCAAACCCAGCCACGCCCTTATCATTTTCCTGAAAGAAACAGGCTGATTAGTGGCTCTACTTGGGCAACCGTTATGGTTGAAGTCGGTGAGCAATGTAGTTCATTGATTACCGCGCGAATGGCATTAGAACAAGGCCGGGAAGTCTTTGCCGTACCCGGCTTGCCGCTTAGTGAGGTAAGTAAGGGGTGTCATAGAATGATACGACAAGGCGCGGCTTTGGTGGCCAACGCCAGTGGAGTTGTGGAGGAAATGGGTTGGGTAACCTTGGCAAAGGAAAATACTGCAAACATATCAGCGCCAGTCATCATTGATATAATCTCAGACACAAAGCAGAAAAAATCGCAAAATGTGAAGTTAGCAAAAGCAGGACTTACTGAAGGTAATGACAATGACAGCAAAACTATGTCACGCCAGTTCAGCCACAGCAGCAACCAGAACCGCAACAACAGCTCAGCGCAGTAGCTCAGCGTGTGCTTGACGTTTTAAGTCCCTGCGGGATGAGCCTCGATGAGATATCGCTGAACTGCAGTGACGATCCGCAAGATATTAGTCAAAGCTTAGTGGAATTACAGCTTGGAGGGTTTGTTCGGTAGGGCTTAGGCGGGTATATTCGCGTTTCATACTTAATAGGATAAAAGACATGTCTTGGGTTGCAGTTTTAATGGGTTCCGAATCAGATTGGCCGGTCATGCAAGCGACTACTTCAATGTTAGATACTTTGGGTATCAAGTTTGAGGTGCGCGTAACTAGTGCCCATCGAACGCCACAAGGTACGGCAGATTATGTTGCAGATGCTGAACATCGCGGCTGCAGAGTTTTCATTTGTGCTGCCGGTATGGCCGCACATTTGGCTGGCGCAGTTGCCGCGCACACCCAACGCCCTGTTATTGGCGTACCTATCGATAGCGGCCCACTTCAGGGCTTCGACGCGTTATTGTCCACGGTGCAAATGCCAGGCGGAATTCCTGTTGCAACCGTTGCTGTAGGTAAAGCGGGAGCAAAAAATGCTGCTTACTTGGCAGCCCAGATGTTGGCCATTGCTAACGATGATTTGCACAAAGTGGTGGTTGCTGATCGAAGCGCCAATAGAGAAAAAGTCGAAGCGCAAAATGCTTCAGTGCAGAAATCTCTTAACTCTTGAGTGATATCGAAGATGCCATCAACGTTTTGCAACGTGGCGGCGTCTTGGCTCATGCCACAGAAGGTGTATGGGGATTTGCCTGCGACCCGTTAAATTACGCAGCCGTGCAGCGAATTCTAGAAATCAAAACACGTTCCGAAGATAAAGGCTTGTTGCTCTTGGGCAGCTCGTCAGAATCTTTTGCTGCGCAACTAAAAACACTGAGCGCCCAGGACCGACAACGTATAGAAGAGCGTTGGCCCGGTCACGTGACGTGGATTTTGCCTGACACGGAGTATCCGTCGTGGGTAAGCGGGGGGCGTGCAACGGTGGCATGCCGAGTGCCGGATCATGATCAGGCAAGGTCGATTGCAGAAAAAATGGGCCGCCCAATAGTGTCCACCTCGCTGAATTTTGCAGGTGAACAACCGATTAAGGTTTACGCAGATGCTGTGGCGCAATTTGCCCAGCTCGTTGATCTGGTCTTGCCTGGCGAAATTGGCGCTGCTGAAGGGCCAAGTAAAATATTGCAACTTCACGGAGCAGGTACTCAAAGCCTTAGGTGACCTGACCTGCCTGACTCCACCCATGGTCTGGACGGCTGTTAACAGCAAAAACCAGGTTTTGTCCTGATACCCTCAAACTATTCCGCTAACTAGAGCACCACCTCGACCGCTACCTAGAGGTTGTGCGAGGATATAGCGAACAGACGAGATTCGGCACACCTAAGGTCCAAGTTTATTGGTCCGCATCCTAAATCTACGGTGGTGTGGAAATTGTGAATGAAAGAAGAGGAAGACAGTATATGGATCGCTATTGTGTGATTGGCAACCCCATTGAACATTCGCTGTCGCCGCAAATTCATCAAGAGTTTGCAACGCAGACGGGCGAGTTGCTGACTTACGAAAAAGTAAAGGTAGAGCTGACGGGCTTTGCTGATTTCCTCAAAGATTTTGCCGACTCGGGCGGTAAAGGCCTAAATATAACCGTACCTTTTAAAGTTGAGGCGTTTAATGGTGCAACTCATCGCCACGAACTCGCAAACATTGCTAATGCGGTAAACACGCTTGCTATAGAGGGCCAGGACATTAATGGATTCAATACTGACGGCATTGGTTTTGTTCGTGACTTAACCCAGCGACATGGTTTCCAACTTACCGGTAAATCCGTACTCATTTTGGGTGCTGGTGGTGCCTGTCGCGGAGTCATTGAACCTTTGCTGGGTGAAAATCCTGCTCAAGTGACCATTGCTAATCGAACGTTTGTCCATGCCCAAGCTTTATGTCAATTGTTCTCAGGTCGGCCGGGCTATCAGCGTCTCAGCTGTGTAGATCTTTCAGGGATGGCCAAAAGCGGTGGTGAAAATTATGATTTAGTAGTGAACAGCACTTCCCTCGGCCTGTCATCAGCTGCTATCACGTTGCCCAGCACCCTAGTCAGCGGATCGTTTTGTTATGACATGAGTTATGGTGATAAGGCTGCATTTGCGCTTTGGGCCAAAGTACAGGGCGCCGCCGCTAGTGTTGATGGGTTGGGTATGCTGGTCGAGCAGGCTGCTGAGAGTTTTAGTATTTGGCGTGGTGTTATGCCCAGTACCGAGGAAATTTACCAAAGGCTAAGAAAGCTAGTAGGAGCTCAGGTTTGAAAAAAACAAAGCGCTTTGTTTCCGGTGCTGTTTGCCCGGAATGTAGAGAGTTAGATCGAACAGTACTCGAAGCGGTGCCACTCGACTACCTCGAGGATGACCTGGACGAAATAAGCGCCCAAGTTCAGCGGCGTTGCGTGAGCTGTGGTTTTACTGAAATTATGGCGTCTGAAGCACCACCAAATGGTGTCGTATTGCCAAGAGCCAGATTTGAACGAAATAGAGTGCCGGCTGCGGAACCCCAAGTGGTGCGCTTGATGGATGCTAATGCGCCCAAATCCTAAAAAATCGGGAAAAGCCCTAAACAGGCCTGGCGCAACCCGCAGTTGCGCAACTTGCGTCGCTCCGATCTTTTGCTTTTCAGGGGCTTACATAACTTTTGTCCAAGAACTTTTAGCTTGTTATAACCATCAAAAATCAAAGTTCGAGTTGCTCTAAGGCAACGAATTGCTATAATCTCGCCCCGTTTGTGGGACTCGCATCTCACAGCGCAGCATTATTACGCCCTAGCATAGTATTAATACCGTCAAAAGATCAGCAATCATCGCCCTTCTGAGTCATAAAGGGGCACTGTCTTTTTGACGGAGGATGTTGGCAGGCAGCAGCAGCTTCGCGCTCAAAGCTTGAAAAGCTCAAAGGTCTTGTAGAGAAAACTTGCCGCCAATACCGCCTAACTTTAGGGCTTGCTTGAGTTCATGGCACCGGCCTCACAGATGTTGACTGCGCGGCCTCGCAACTTTGCTTGGGCGTCGGTACGGTAGTATTCGAAGAATACAAATGTCATTGAAGACAAATGTTGTTAAAGGCATTAATTGCTCGTGAGAGGTAGTGCCTGCAGATAGATCAAAAAATAGGTTGGTAATTTTATTCGGCGATTGCCGCCGAAAATGCTGGCAACGTATTTAGTACGTACTTTAGAACTTGAACTGAAAGTGAGACAGAGCAGAATGAAAAATCAAATTTTGCGGATGCTAACAGGCGCCTTGGCGTTTTTAGCTTCAGGCGCGGCATCAGCGGACAAGCTAAATATGCGCGTTGGCGTTACAGATATTAGCCGCCAAGTGTATGACTTGCACATGACAATTTTTTATATCTGTGTGGCCATTGGTGTGGTCGTCTTCAGTGTGCTGTTCTGGTCAGTTTTTCAGCACCGCAAATCCAAGGGCGCTGTAGCGGCAACATTTCATGACAGCACTAAACTGGAATTGGCCTGGACCATCGTGCCAACGCTTATTCTGATTGTTATGGCTATTCCTGCGACACGGGTGCTTGTAGAGATGTACGACACCGGCGGGGAAGACATGAACATTGAAGTTCGTGGCTACCAATGGAAATGGCAATACAAGTACTTGGACGAAGACTATAACAATTCTTTCTCGTTCTTTTCTAATTTGGCCACACCTAGGGCAGAAATTAAAAACCGCTCGGTAAAAAACGATAACTATCTATTAGAGGTAGACGAGCACTTAAGAATTCCAATCAATCGCAAAGTACGCTTCTTAGTCACCTCTGAAGACGTAATCCACGCGTGGTGGGTGCCTGATTTTGGTATTAAGCGCGACGCGGTACCAGGCATGTTAAATGAGCTTTGGGCCATTGTAGAAGAGCCCGGAATCTACCGTGGCCAATGCACCGAGTTATGCGGTAAAGACCACGGCTTTATGCCAATTGTCGTTGAAGCAATGCCTGAAGCGGAATTCGACGCCTGGTACGCAACTAAAGTTTCGTCGGAAGTTGTGCGCCAAGAAAGCATGACGCAAACTTTTACGCATGATGAACTGATGGTTCAAGGCGAAGGGATATACGGTACTTATTGCTCTTCATGCCATATGGCTAACGGCGAGGGCGTACCGCCGGTATTTCCAGCCATTGCTGGTTCGACTGTTGCTATGGGTCCTCGCGATGACCACTTAAACTTAGTGATCAACGGGGTTGCAGGCAGCGCAATGCAAGCATTTGGCAAGCAGCTAGACGCAGTTCAGTTAGCGTCGGTAGTACACTACCAACGCCACACTTTTGGAAATGATGCTGGGGATATTTCCCAGCCTCAAGACGTAATCAATTTATCTAACGGTCAGTAAGGAATAGGCATGAGCGAAGTTATTCACGCAGATCATCACGACGACCACGCACACGGACCTGCTAAGGGAATGTTGCGATGGCTATATACCACCAACCATAAAGACATAGGTACGCTATACCTTTGGTTTAGCTTTGCTATGTTTTTAATCGGCGGTGTAATGGCTTTGGTTATTCGTACCGAGTTGTTCCAACCCGGTCTGCAATTTATAGAGCCAGAATTTTTCAATCAGATGACGACCAACCATGGCTTGATCATGGTCTTTGGCGCCATTATGCCGGCGTTCGTTGGATTGGCGAACTGGTTGATTCCAATGCAAGTGGGCGCACCTGATATGGCGCTTCCTAGAATGAACAACCTGTCATTCTGGATACTTCCTTTTGCTTTCAGCATGATGATCTCCACGTTATTCATGGAAGGCGGCGGCCCTAATTTCGGTTGGACCTTCTATGCGCCGTTGTCCACAACCTATGCACCAGATTCAGTAACATACTTCATCTTTGCAGTTCACTTAATGGGCGCATCGTCCATTATGGGTAGCATCAATATTATCGCTACCATTTTGAATATGCGTGCACCTGGTATGACTTTGATGAAAATGCCTATGTTCGTATGGACTTGGTTGATCACAGCATATTTGTTGATTGCTGTAATGCCGGTATTGGCTGGCGCAGTAACTATGATGTTGTTCGATATTCACTTCAACACTAGCTTCTTTAATGCAGCAGGTGGTGGTGACCCAGTCATGTTCCAGCACATTTTCTGGTTTTTCGGCCACCCTGAAGTTTATATTATGATTTTGCCAGCATTTGGCATTGTCTCGCACATCATCCCAACGTTTGCGCGTAAGCAATTGTTCGGTTACACCTCTATGGTTTATGCGGTTGCATCAATTGCGTTCTTGTCCTTCATTGTTTGGGCACACCACATGTTTACTGTAGGCATGCCGTTAGCAGGTCAGCTGTTCTTCATGTACTCCACCATGCTCATCGCGGTACCTACTGGCGTGAAAGTATTTAATTGGATTGCCACAATGTGGCGCGGTTCCATGACTTTTGAAACACCAATGTTGTTCGCGATTGCGTTCGTTGTGCTCTTCACCATCGGTGGACTGTCTGGAATTATGTTGGCTATTACGCCTGCGGACTACCAGTACCACGACACCTACTTTGTAGTTGCACACTTTCATTACGTGCTTGTACCGGGTGCATTGTTCTCGATCATTGCGGCAGTCTACTTTTGGATTCCAAAGTGGACCGGCAAAATGTATGACGAATCTCTGGGAAAGTTGCACTTCTGGCTGTCGTTTATTGGGGTTAACGTAACGTTCTTCCCGCAGCATTTCTCAGGTCTAGCAGGTATGCCGCGCCGTATACCTGACTACGCTCTACAATTTGCTGACTTTAATATGATCTCAAGCATCGGTGCGTTTATCTTCGGATTCTCTCAAGTGTTCTTCCTCTACGTATTGATTAAAACGATACGCAGCGGTGCACCTGCGAAAGGTCGTTCTTGGGAAGGCGCTAAAGGATTGGAATGGACACTGCCATCGCCTGCGCCTTATCACAGTTTCACTTACCCACCAGAAGTGAAAAGCGAAGAGGCATACGGCTAGTCATTACTAACTAACAAAAACGGATATATATGACTGTAGAATCAAAACAACAAAACGATATTCGCCGGACGGTTAAAAAGCTGGCGCTTATCGTAGTGGGTATGTGCTTCTTTGTTGCAGCACTTGTGCCTCTATACGATTTGTTTTGTGAAGTGACAGGGCTCAACGGTAAAACCGGTGGGCCATATGTATTTGATGAAGCTAAGACCAGCCCAGACACAACGCGTTTAGTTAAGGTAAATTTTCTTACTAATACTAACCAAGGTATGTCGTGGGATTTTTGGCCAGAAAAAGGTGCTGTGAGGGTACATCCTGGTTCGGCTAATACGGTAAGCTTCTATGTGAAAAATACGACTGGGCGACCCATGATTGCCCAAGCCATTCCATCGTTAGTGCCTTCATCAGCGGCGGAATTTTTTCACAAGACCGAGTGCTTTTGTTTTGAACAGCAGCTTTTGCAACCCGGAGAAGAGTTGGAAATGCCAATGCGATTCATTGTCGATCGTGAGTTACCCAGAAATGTTCAGAGCATTAATTTGAGCTACGCGCTCTTTGATGTAACAGAGCGCATTGGGCTGCCTGAAAATATGCAAGTTCTAGATAATCAAGTCAGCCCCGTTACGGGCGGATAACGAAATAATCCAGTGGAGGAGATAGATGAGTAGCTCAACAGAGGTCGACAACTCGACATACTACGTACCTGAGCGAGGTTGGTACCCTGTATTTTTGGCTTTTGGCTTAATGCTCTTGGTTACTGGCCTTGCTGGCTTCTTGAACGACATGAAGAATGGCTTGGCGGGGACTTGGACACAAAGTCTCATTGGCCTTGTCGTTGTTAGTTTCGTTCTTTATAGCTGGTTCGCAAAGGTTGTTGAAGAAAATGCCGCTGGCATGAATAACGCAGCGCTGAAGAAGAGCTATGTTTGGGGAATGGGCTGGTTTATTTTCTCTGAAGTAATGTTCTTTGCGGCTTTTTTTGGCGCTTTGTTTTATGTTCGCTCCTTCGTAGTGCCATGGTTAGGCGGCGAAGGCGACAAGGGCATTATTGGTACTTATCTTTGGCCTGCTTTTGAGTCTACTTGGCCGGTAGTGGCGAATCCAAACGCTGAGATCTTTGTTAATCCCGGCGAGAGCATGGCTTCCCCCGGGGTGATGAATTGGGGCGCCTATTTGCCTTTCTACAACACGGTCATTCTTTTGACCTCGAGTGTCACGATCCACTTCGCCCATGATGCAATTAAGTCTGAAAATCGTAAAAAACTTATTGGCTGGTTAGCAGTAACAGTTTTCCTGGGTGTCATCTTTTTGATTCTTCAAGTTGAAGAATACATCCACGCGTACAGTGAGTTGGGACTGACGTTAGATAGCGGCATCTATGGGTCTACCTTCTTTCTTCTGACCGGTTTTCACGGTTTCCACGTGACGATGGGTACGTTTATCATTTTTGTCCAATTAATCAGGGCAATGAAAGGCCACTTTGCCGCCAATGATTGTTTTGGTTTTGAATCGGCAAGCTGGTACTGGCATTTTGTCGATGTTGTTTGGGTTGGGTTGTTCATCTTTGTTTACGTCGTATAGATTGGCTGCGCTGTCAGGTCTTCCTGCCAGCGCTTTATTTCGACGGGCTGCAATAAGTCAGCATTAAAAGAGGGCTCCTATTGAGCCCTTTTTATTTGCATAAATTTTCACAAAACTTTGCCCGTTCGGATAGCAAGCTGTCAATCAGGCTACTCGCTTTGCTCAGCTGCACCGTGCCATGGCGCGTTTATGCCCATGCGTAGTTCGCCAGTGTAAAAGCCGTAGCCAATGGTTAAGACGAGTAACGTTGCGAAGGTCACTCGCACGCCTAATGCGTACCATAAGCGTTTACTGTCTGGCTTGTCGGTGTCTTTGAAAAGAAACACCAGGCCGCTGCCAAGGCTGACTATGACGCACAAAAGTAATACAACAATAATGATTTTGAGCATTGGTACAATCTCGTTGTTAGGACCCTAGTTTAAAGCATATGCATGCAGGCGTTAAGCAATGAAAAGGTTTTCCCCCGGTTGGCACATGAGTATTTTCACCATTCTATTTATGCCGTTGTTACTGGCGTTGGGTAATTGGCAGGTCGAGCGTGGTGCGGAAAAACGTGGTCTAGAAGCTAAATATTTGGCTCAGTTGGCGGCATTGCCCGCGCAACCGACACCTTCTGCATTGGCCACGTCGTTTAAAACAATTCGTCTTTCGGGTCGCTATGAGCCGGACTATTTTTTGCTCGATAATCAAATTAGCAACGGTCAGGTGGGTTACTGGGTTATTCATGTTTTCAACGACGAGCTGCGTGGGCGATTTTTGCTCAACAGAGGTTTCATTGCTGGAAGCGCCGATCGTGACACCGGTCCAACGGTGGCTGTGCCACCGGGCAAGCTTTCTCCAGTCGCAACAGTTTGGCCTGATCTAGGCTTGATACCGATTTTGGATGATGCGCCTTGGAATGACGGATGGCCAAAAAAAGTGCAACGTTTAGAAATAGACCGGATGGCCAAATTAGCGGATGCTTATTCTGTCGAATTACGCTTAGAAGCAGGACAGCCCGGCGTGTTGGCAGCAGCTCCGTTTGCACAGGTCTTTAGTGATGCAAAACATAAAGGTTACGCGCTCACATGGTTTGGCTTGAGCATCACGCTCATGCTGGGCTTCGTCCTGTATGGCTTTAAACGCAAATAACAGCATTGGCTCGGCAGGCCAATTTTCGGTATAACTTTTTAGTATCCATTTTTGAATAGGTTTTAATTATGCAAGACGGAGCATCTGAAACGCGGTCGAGTGGTCGTCGTCAACTTACACTGATTCTCATTACGGCGGCTTTGTCGCTTGGCGGCTCTTACTTACTGTTTTTCGCGACACAGAATAGCAGCGGCTGGGGAACGACAAACAATGGCGCCTTTGTAAACCCACCGTTAAATATTGAAGACTTGGGTTGGCAGGACAACAAGGGCATTAAGCTGACCACCTCCGGTGATTGGTGGTTATGGACCGTGACCGAAAACTGCGCAGAAGATTGCGCCAAAGCATTGAAAAACCTCCAAGCCACCCACATCTTGTTAAACAGAGAAGCGAAGCGTGTTCGGCGCGCCTTTTCCAATAGCTCGGGCAATTTTATTCCCGAAAACCAGCCAGATCTAAAACTTGTCAACACAGTAAATCAGCCGGTGCCTGAAGGAATCTATATAATTGACCCTAACGGTAACCTAGTTTTCCGCTATGCAATTGTTACCAACCCTAAAGACATATTGCAGGACCTTAAACGACTACTAAAGGTGTCACAAATTGGTTAATTCCCGACTCAAAAAACTAGCAGGTTTTGGCGTAATTTGGGCACTACTTGTAGTGTCTGTTGGTGCGTACACACGCCTCGCCGACGCTGGCTTGGGTTGCCCGGACTGGCCGGGTTGTTACGGATTCCTCACAGTTCCCGAGGACTTAGCCAAAATATCCACCGCGGAAACTCGTTTTCCTGATGCGCCGGTGGAAATAGAGAAAGCTTGGTGGGAAATGGGCCACCGCTATATAGCCGGCTTCCTACTCCTCATTGTCTTTACTATGCTTGTGATGACGTGGAGAAATGCAAAAGAGCGCACGCCAACTAAAATGGTGTCTGCCTTGATGGTGCTCATTTTATGTCAGGCGGCTTTTGGTGCATGGACGGTAACTTTAAAACTTTGGCCTCAGGTGGTCACGGCGCATTTACTTGGTGGATTTGCCACGTTAAGTCTTATTTGGCTGATTTATCTTCGCCAAGGCGGCCTGCCACGCTTAGTAAGTGATCTCCCTGCGCCTACATTACATACCAATATTGCCTTCGTAGCTGTTGTACTACAAATAATGCTCGGTGGTTGGGTCTCGTCTAATTACGCGGCCTTAGCCTGCTACGATTTTCCCAGCTGCGATGGCAGCTATACACCGGCAATAGATTTAGCTCAGGGCTTCAATCTATTGCAAGCCGTTGGCCCCAGTTATCTTGGCGGTCTAATGGACAGCGAGGCGCGAGCGGCCATTCATTGGGTGCACCGGATTGGTGCCATATTTGTATTGCTGATCGTTGGTTCCTTGGTTTATCGGCTTTTATCGACCAAGCCGCTGATGGCGTATCTAATGGGCGGTATGCTTTTGCTGCAAATCTGCCTAGGGATACTCAATGTGGTTTGGGTATTGCCTTTACTTAATGCGACAGCACATAACACCGTCGGAGCTCTGTTATTATTGTGTCTAGTTACAGTAAACTTCGCGCCCAGATTGCGGTTCGTATGAATCGCTACCCCAATACCCAAGTAAGTTATTTAAATGTCTGAAGCTATTGTTGGCGCCTCCTGGCGAGATTTTTTGGAGATGTGTAAACCCCGCGTGGTTTTACTCATGTTGATATGTTCTGTCGCCGGAATGTTCCTCGCCACCTCGTCTAGCGTGCCGTTAGATATTTTGATTTATGGCAACATTGGCATTGCTCTTGTGGCAGGTTCTGCTGCTGTGGTTAATCACATTGCTGACGCCCATATCGATTCGGGCATGGCGCGCACTCAGAGTCGGCCAGTTGCTACCGGCCGAGTGTCTAATCGCGATGCAATCATCTTTTCCGCAGTTACCGGATTACTTGGCTTAGGTATGCTTTGGTTCTTAATCAACCCATTAACCGCGTGGCTGAACTTCGCTTCTTGGGTGGGATATGGACTTATCTATACGTTTTTTCTGAAGAGAGCGACACCGCAAAATATTGTTATTGGTGGCTTATTTGGGGCTGCACCGCCTTTATTCGGTTGGACCGCAGTAACCAATAGTATTGACCCTGGTGGTTTGCTCTTAGTGCTTATTATTTTTGTTTGGACGCCGCCACATTTTTGGGCGCTAGCCCTTGAGCGCAAAGACGAATACGCCAAAGTAGGCATACCTATGCTGCCGGTTACACATGGTGAGGCGTACACTCGCCTGCACATTTTGCTGTATACAATCCTGCTCGTGCTTTGCACAATTTTGCCCTACCTTATTGGTATGTCAGGGCCCCTTTACCTTGCCGGCGCGTTAGCACTTGGTGGTGGATTTCTTTACTGGGCGATTGTCCTTATGCGTAATAACAATCCGCGCGCGCCGATGGAAACTTTTCGATACTCAATAGTTTATTTGGGTGCGCTATTTTTAATTCTATTGCTCGACCATTACCTTTTGGTTCAAGGAATAGACATTGCCCCCATAGAACTGCAACGAGTGACGGTCTAATTTAATGCAAAGTATTAAGTCCACAGTTGGTTTGTGTGTTGTTTTCATATCCATCGTATTAGTGATGTTCGTATTCAGCAAGATGCGAGTGCCGGAACTTTCCCCGGACGAGATGCGCGCAAAGGGTGTTTTCATCCTGCCAACTCCCAGAGATATTGGTCCTTTCGAACTGTTAGATCACACTGGCGCTGCTTTTAACCGCCAAAGCCTTGAAGGGCATTGGAGCTTCATATTTTTCGGATTTACTAACTGTCCGGATGTCTGCCCAACCTCATTGTCGGTTCTCGGCCAGGTCGAAAATCAACTGAAAAAACAAGATCCACTATTAGCTGAAGGCTTCAAAGTGCGTTTAGTTTCGGTAGATCCTGACGCAGATACGTTAGAGCGCTTGGGCGAATATGTAGGTGCTTTCTCGCCGAATTTTTTAGGCGTGCGAGGTGAAAGAGCAGATTTGGTAAAATTCACAGACCAAGTAAACGTCGCATTCGCCAAGGTGCCTTTGAGTTCGCCGGTACCTGGTTCAGATGAGCAGGGTTATACCGTGGACCATACAGGTAATATTGTGATCATTAATCCACGCGGCCATTATCACGGCTTTATTAAGTTGCCCCACAACTCTGAGACTATTAGGCTTAGTTATCAGACGTTAGACGCGCAATTTTAGGATTTATATGCATTCGCGGTTCCAGTCTGCTGAGGCTGATACAGGTAAGAAAGACCGCACTGCTTTAAACAACACTCTTGAAGCATTGATGCTGCGCTATAGTAATGTCCGCGGTAGATCTGTAGATCTATGTCAGCCCTTACAGATAGAAGACTTTGGCGTGCAGCCAATGGCGGACGCCAGCCCACCGAAGTGGCACCTTGCTCACATTACTTGGTTTTTTGAGACGTTTCTTCTACAAAAGTACACGGACAATTATTCTTCTTATAACTCAGCCTTCGAGCATCTTTTTAATTCTTATTACAACGGTGTGGGCGACCCATTCCCGCGCTTAAGAAGAGGCAGCCTGTCGCGGCCGACTGTCGCCGAAATTTATACCTATAGAGAAAGCGTGGATGAGGCTCTATTAACTTTTGTTAGTGATGGCAAATTCACCGACCAGGCTGCCTCTGAGATTGTACAAATTTTGGAGCTTGGGCTGCACCACGAACAACAGCATCAAGAATTGTTGCTTACGGATATTAAATATAACTTGGGTCATAACCCCATGTTCCCCAGTTATCATGAGCCCTCAATCGTACTTTCCATGGACTCACCAGGGCCGCTGAATAAGGTTTCTTTCAACGAACACAACCCAGGTTTAGTGGACATTGGCGCAACAGCTGGTTTCGCTTTTGACAACGAATATCCAAGACATCAAAGCTTCCTTGGTCCATTTGGTATTGCCAATCGACTTGTCAGTAACGGTGAGTATCTACAATTTATTCATGATGGTGGCTACAAACGGGCGGACCTATGGTTAGCGCAGGGTTGGGCCGCTTTGCAGGAAAACGCCAGACACCAGCCACTTTATTGGCACCAGACTGGGTCTGGTAGCTGGTCTGAATATCGCATGGATGGCATACATCCTTTGCAGTTAGATGCGCCGGTAACCCATGTCAGTGGTTATGAAGCAATGGCCTATGCGAGTTGGGCTGGAGCACGCCTGCCCACAGAGTTCGAGTGGGAGTGGGCGGCTCGTGGGAAGCCGCGGGCGGGTAATTTTGCTGATTTAAATCGCTTTCACCCAATGATTTGCGATGCCGTGAGTGAACAATTCTTTGGCGACGTTTGGGAGTGGACTTCAAGTGCATATGGCCCTTACCCCGGCTACAAAACCCTTGAGGGCGTGCTCGGTGAATATAATGGCAAGTTCATGAGCAGCCAGTTGGTTTTACGCGGTGGATCTTGTGCCACAGAGTCGTCACACATTCGTGCCAGCTATCGAAACTTTTTTTACCCCGGAGACAGTTGGCAGTTCTCTGGAATACGTTTAGCGGTGAACTTATGACAACCGGTCCTTCTTTGTCCAATGAGCAATTTGCGTTCTTGGATCTAAAGCCTGATGTAGGTGTGATTGTGGATGAAGCCAACCAAGGTTTGAGCTTAGAAGCCAGGCAATATCGCCAAAGCTTTTCTACGATGAACGCGGTTCAGAATTGTTTGACGCCATTACTGAGCTGCCCGAATACTAAGTAACGCGTACGGAAATGGCGTTGTCTGATGCGCATATGGAAGAAATATCCGACGCCTTTGAAGAGAATATTTGCGTCATTGAATAAGGCAGTGGGTCGACAAAAAAGATCCGGCGCTTGCTGGACGTGTTGAAGCCAGAAGCCCATGTGCCGGTGGATATATCCGGCGACTACCTGCTTCGTAACGCCCAAACCTTACTAGACGACTTCCCCGCGTTAAAAATCTTTCCAGTTTGTGCTGACATTACGCAAAGTTTTGATCTACCCACTCAGGCAAGTGAGTTGAGGCCCCTTGGGTTTTACCCGGGTTCGAGTATTGGCAATATTGAACCAGCTCGATCGGTAGATTTTCTGAAAAGAGTTCACGTGACACTTGGTACGGGTGGGTACCTTTTGGTGGGCGCGGATGCCAAGAAAGACGTTAGTATTTTGGAAGCCGCTTATGACGACGCTACGGGCGTAACCGCACAGTTCAATCTAAATACCCTTGTGCATTTGAATGAAAAACTCGGCGCAAGCTTTACTTTTCAAGGTTATCTTCAAATGTTGTTAAAGAGCAAGGTCGCCTAGCAGGTGAATGTTGCGGGTAAGGTAACTGCTTTTGCCGAAGGCGAGCTTTTGCATACTGAGAATTCATATAAATATGCCAAGCAGGAGCTCATTACCCTTGCTCAAGCAGCTCAATTCGAATGTCTGAAAAGTTGGCGGGATGCGAATGAGTGGTTTTCACTGTTCTTGCTGCGGGCTTGTTAAGGAACAGCTCGGTGCAGTTGCTCGCTGGGGTTAATCAAACTCCCATAACACCCAGCTGGTAACCAAGCTATCTACTCGCTCTAAGTCGCCGTTGCCCTTGGTCGCATCAGTTGGTACAAGGTAATAAGGTTTGCCTCGCTTGGGTACTACGCGAATATATCTAAGCTGGCCATTTTGCCTAAACTCGTAAACAACTCGATTTTCCTCAGCCACAATAACGACATCTGGGCCTCTATTACTCTCGGCATTAGCGGCAGAAGGAAGCAAAATTAGGCAAGAAAAAATCATACCGGCTAGCCCAAAATATAGACTCAGCCGTTGTGCGGCGATGGTTATATTGTAAGAGCAACGTGTGCACCAATTAGCTCGTGCGGGCCCTGCAAGTCGGGGCGAATTGTGGGGCAATAAATAGCCTGTTCTTTTTTGTTCAAGCACAGGTAAAGTGCGTCTGCTCATTGTCTAATTCTCTACAAATTATAGGAACGTAATCAGTGTCGGATAATCTACCGTCTATACCCAACGAAAACCAAGCACCTTTGGTGCTAGTTGATGGTTCTTCTTACCTATTTAGAGCTTATTACGCCCTTCCAGACTTGAGTAGCTCTAGCGGTCACCCTACTGGGGCAATCCGCGGCGTCATTAGCATGATACGCAAGCTTGCTCGAGATTATCCTGGGAGTTTAGTTGCGGTAGTTTTCGATGCGCCAGGAAAGACATTTCGTGATGACCTGTACTCAGAATACAAGGCCAACAGGGCCACCATGCCTGATGATTTGCGTGAGCAAATTGCGCCCATTCATGAGCTGATAAAAGCCATGGGACTGCCTCTGATTTGTGTAGAGGGTGTAGAGGCAGATGATGTCATTGGCACCTACGCTACTCAAGCCAGCGCAGCCAAGCGTGCCACCGTGATCTCTACCGGTGACAAAGACATGGCTCAACTTGTAAGCGACCACGTGACGCTTGTAAATACTATGACCGAAACCACCATGGATCGTCAGGGTGTGATCGACAAATTTGGCGTCACGCCAGAGCAAATTATTGATTACCTAGCGTTAATGGGCGACACCGCAGACAACATCCCAGGGGTGCCTAAGGTTGGGCCTAAAACCGCCAGCAAGTGGTTGAACGAGTTTGGCTCACTGGATGAAGTGGTTGCCAAAGCCGATGAGATAAAGGGCAAGATTGGTGAAAATTTGCGCGCAAGTTTAGAGCAGCTACCTTTATCCAAAGCGCTCACCACTATTAAGTGTGATGTCGAGTTAGAGCAGTCTATTGAGCAATTGCAAGCGACTCCCGCCGATGTGCAGACACTGCAAAAGCACTTTGGGGAATTTGAGTTCAAAGCTTGGTCTGACGAACTAGACCGAACTGACAGCAAGGCCGAGGAAGAGTCGGACGCCGCATCTGCTGAAGAAGCTTTGCCGGCCATTGAATATCCCCGCGACTATGAAGTGATCACTAGTATTGAAGCGCTCAATTCTTGGATAAAAGAACTGTCTGAGGCAGAAGTTTTTGCCTTTGATACAGAAACCACGAGTGTTAACTATATGCTTGCGGAACTGGTTGGCTTTTCGTTTTCGGCTAAGGCCGGTAGAGCCGCTTACTTGCCAGTAGCCCACGACTATCCGGGTGCGCCAGATCAGCTTTCCCTGGAGCAAGCATTAGCCGCCTTAACACCTTTATTAGAAAGTCCGACCATTGGCAAGATTGGTCAAAATATTAAATACGATATGAGCGTCTTAGCTCGGTACGGTGTCAGCTTCGCCGGCCCACTTTACGACACTATGCTTGAATCCTACGTTTTGAACAGCGTAGCAACGCGCCACAATATGGATGCGTTAGCAGAATTTTATCTAGGCAGAAAGACCATTCATTTTGAAGATGTTGCTGGCAAAGGCGCAAAGCAGCTAACGTTTAATGAAGTGCCTTTAGAAACCGGTGGCGAGTACGCAGCAGAAGACGCGGACATCACGCTGCAATTGCATGAATGTCTATATCCGCAAATTCAAGCTGTGCCGACACTACTGCATGTTTTTACCAACATCGATATGCCGTTGGTGCCCATACTTTCTCATGTAGAGCGACGGGGTGCGTTGGTAGACGGACGTATGCTCAAACAACACGGCGCAGAGTTAGCTGATCGGTTGAAAGAACTTGTTGAACAGGCCTGGGAACAAGCGGGTGAGACGTTCAATTTGGATAGTCCGAAGCAGCTGCAAACCATCTTCTATGAAAAGTTAGGTCTGCCCATATTAAAGAAAACGCCTGGTGGCAAGCCCTCTACGGCAGAAGCCGTGTTGGTGGATCTGGCGCGAGATTATGAGTTACCTGCAACACTCCTAAGCTATCGTGGCTTAGCTAAACTTAAATCTACCTATACCGATAAGTTGCCCTTAGACATCAACTCTGAGACTGGACGTATACATACGTCTTATCATCAAGCGGTAACCGCTACCGGTCGTTTATCTTCGTCAGATCCAAACCTGCAGAACATTCCAATTCGCAATGCTGAAGGTCGGCGCATTCGTCAGGCATTTGTGCCGCCCGCTGGTTATAAAATTATGGCGGCTGACTATTCGCAAATCGAATTGCGTATTATGGCTCACTTGTCCGGTGACAAAGGGTTGACTGCAGCTTTTGCCGAGGACCAAGATATTCATAGGGCAACCGCCAGTGAAGTATTTGATGTTGCGCCAGATGCGGTATCTGATGATCAGCGGCGCAGCGCCAAGGCCATTAACTTTGGCCTTATTTATGGCATGTCGGCGTTTGGTTTGGGTAAGCAGTTAAGTATTTCCAGAACCTTAGCCCAAGATTACATTGACCGGTATTTTTCCCGTTATCCCGGGGTATTGCGCTATATGGAAGAGACTAAGGCGCTTGCAGCCGAGCAAGGATATGTTGAAACAGTTTTTGGTCGCAGGTTGTATCTGCCAGAAATTAACGCCAAAGCAGTGCCGCGCCGGCAAGCGGCGGAAAGAACAGCGATTAACGCACCTATGCAAGGCACCGCAGCAGACATAATCAAGTTGGCAATGAGTTCCGTGCAGGGCTGGTTGGCCGGCATAGATTTAGATGCGCGGATGATTTTGCAGGTCCACGATGAATTGGTGTTTGAAGTCAGTGAAGAAGATTTGCAGCAACTTACTAACGAAGTGGTGCAGCGTATGTGCGGGGCCGTTGAGCTATCAGTCCCTCTTACGGTGGCAACTGGTGTAGGTATGAACTGGGATGAAGCTCACTAGCTAGGCGGCAATCTTGCTTTAGTGGGAGGCACTTGTCTCGGTGGCGTCCAGGGCTGTGTGAATCTGCCTTGTGATCGACGGCTAGATTTCAGGCGCAAAAGCTATTCAATTTAGCCCTTGGCGCAGCAGTGTCTAGTTAGTAAGTAGGCGCTAGGGGTTTTCCGATCCATCTTCCGCTCTATCTTCCGATTCATTTTCCGGTATATCTTCCAATAGGTCTTCTAATAGAGGCGCACGTCCATCTTCTACAAACGTCCCTTCATCCTCTGCTAATTCGTCGCCGTCTATTGGCGTAGCTAATAAATCCAGTAGCTTGGTAATCAGCTCCTCTTTGCCAAGTCCGCGCATAGCAGAAAAACATTGCACGGTTGCATAAGGATAGTCGCTATAACCGCTGCGGATTTTTTGCAGAATTTGTTTTTGCGCACCACCACTCAGCTTGTCGGCTTTGTTGAGTAGTACGTGGATAGGAATATCGCTTTTTGTACTCCACTCGAGCATCTCTAGGTCAAACGCTTGGTTTGGGTGGCGAATATCCATTACCAAAATAATGCCGGCCAAGTGGTTGCGGTAGGACAAGTAGTGATTGACCGACTTTTGCCAAGTCTTTTGCGCCGATTTGGCCGCCTTTGCATAGCCGTATCCAGGTAAATCGACAATCCGCCCGCCGGTTCTGATGTCAAAAAAGTTCAATAGCTGGGTACGCCCTGGCGTTTTACTCACCTTTGCTGTTCTTTTATTGCCAGAGATTTGATTCAAAACGGAAGATTTACCAGCGTTGGATCTTCCCGCAAAAGCCACTTCTGCACCAAAGCCAGGGGGGCATCGCTTTAAATCGGGCGCGCTGGTAAGAAAGGTGGCCTCAAGTCGTTCAGGTAGTGACTCATTTTTTGTCATCTTGGTATATAATCCGCATTCTCAGAGCTTGGTTTTGATTTTAATTTTGACCGACAGCGCAAGGAGGTTCGTTGCATCTATTGGCGGTCGCTCGCCAGTGTAACATCCTTAAACTGTGCCGAGGTTTGCAATCGAACTTAACCATTGTGAAAGCTTTCGAGACTAAATTTGTACCTTTAATCGGCGCGCTAAATAACATCGCGGTTGTTTGACGAATTAGCCGCATCAAAGGTTGTACCGCTAAGTAAACTACGGAATTTGAATACATGAGTGTTCGCACAAGCATTGCAAAAATAACGACAATTTCTATTCTTTTTGGCTTTTTCAGTGGCGCAGCTATTGCTGCCGGTGACATAGCTGCAGGTCAAGCTCAGGCTGTTACTTGCGCTGCGTGTCATGGACAAGATGGCGCAACAGCTATCGATCCTACCTATCCAAATTTGGCCGGACAAAATGAGGTCTACCTGACTCGCCAACTACAGATGTTTCAATCTGGAGAGCGAGATGTAGCTCTTATGAGTGCGCAGCTTATTGGTAAGTCTGAGCAGGATTTGGCTGACCTTGGAGCTTACTACGCGTCATTGCCAGCGAAGCATTCTGGAGCCACGGGTGACGACGACGACATCAAAGCTGCAGAAGCCATGTATAAAGGCGGCGTTATTGCCAAGGGTGTAGCTGCATGTGCGGCCTGCCACGGGCCAAACGGTGCGGGTAACGCTCAAGCCGGTTTCCCAGCAATTAGTGGTCAGTCTGTAGGCTATACCATTGCGCAATTGACGGATTATCGAGAAGGTAGAAGGGGCACCAACAATTCATACGGAAATATGATGCGCGGTGTTGCTTCAGGTTTGAGCGACGGCCAAATTGCTATACTTGCTGACTACATTAGCGGCCTACATTAAGCGCCTGGTTAGGCCCTTAATAAACTATTCTGGGGTTCAGATATGCACATAAAAAACATGATTGAGATGCAAATTAAGACAATTATTGGCGCTATCCAAGTGGCTCTAATGCTCTTCTCTGCGCTTTTAGCGCCAGCAGTAATTGCTGGTGAAGCGTATGTTGAAGGCGTTCACTACGAAGCCATCAGCGTGCCAGTGAGCACGGGATTAACTGATAAAGTTGAAGTGGTCGAAGTGTTTGGTTATCTGTGCATCCACTGTTATAGCTTTGATCCAATGCTTGGACGTTGGGAGAAAACTAAGCCAGCTGGCGTAGATTTCAAGCGCGTTCCAGCGGTATTTTCAACGGAATGGAGCCTTATGGCCCAAGCTTTTTATACCGCTGAAACGCTGGGTGTTGCCGATAAAATGCATGAACCCCTGTTTGAAGCTATTCATATAGATCGGCTGAATATTCGCGATGAGCAGGTTCTGGCAGAGCTGTTTGCTAAGCATGCGAATGTAAGCGCACTGGAGTTCAGCAAAGCATATTCTGCTTTTTCCGTAAAAAGTAGAGTGCAGCAGGCGCGCGCTAAGGGCAGCGCTTACGGTATCACCGGTGTGCCAACTATGGTTGTGAATGGTAAGTATCGAGTAGATGGGCGTATGGCCGGCTCTAATGAAGATATGCTGAAGGTTGTAGACTTTTTGGTTGCGAAGGAAAAAGCAGCCCTTTAGACAACGCATTCAATTTAACACCTGATTGGGTGGGTTCAATTGGGGATTCACCTCCTTCTAACGGTTTCTGTTGGCTACTACGCCCACTGACTAAAGCACCCACCTAACCCGCCGGCCGAGCTTACCAGCTAGGCTTCTTCCGCTGGCTTTTCACGCTACCACGTACTTTCTTGCCTTCTAGCCGTCGTCTCTTTGATGCTAATGTGGGCCGTGTTGCCACCCGAGATTTGGGCCGGATCAACGCTTCGTCTATGAACTTTTCTACTCTCGATATGGCTTCCTGGCGGTTCATGAGTTGAGATCGGTGATTGCCAGATTGAATAACCAGCTCTCCAAGTTTATTAATGCGCTTGGCCTGCTGTTCTTTAAGTCGTACTAAAGGTGCCGGTGGTAGCTGCAGCTTACTGACAGTAACTCTAAGTTCTACAGTGCTGGCTGTTTTATTGACATGCTGACCTCCTGGGCCTGATCCCAGAATAAATCGGAACTCGCAAGTTTCAGGGGGCAGTTTAAAAGCCATGATCAATTGATGCACATTGAACGGAGGATTGACCTTAAAAGCCTCGCCGCCCAAGTTCAATGCCTTCAGGGGTATTTTGCGTAATATCTTCTTAAGGGTATGGCTAAATGCCGCAGCGCCAATAAAGACAGTTGGCTTTCTACTGGGATCTATCAAACACGCGGCTGAAAGTACGCTTTTTTGAGCCTGGATTTTTAATCGTCACCACGGCCAATAGTCGGCCATCGCCACGTATGGACCAAGTCTTAGTCACTTTGCGTTCAGTGGTCTTATATTTTTGCTCTATCTTCTTTTGCGACCATTTACTGTCTCGGCCGCGATAGTGGCCTTTACGCAGAACCTCTTTTGCGTCTTTACCGCTGACTTCTGAATACTGAATACTAATCTTGTTTGCGGCAACAGATATGGACATTGTTCGCGATCGTAAAAGTGCAGGATCTGCTGCACTCAAGGGTGATTGCGCCCCGCCCCGTGATCGCCCAGAGGGAATGGGTAGACCCATGACTGAGATGCTGACCTTGCCCGGCCCGCCGAGAACAGTCGGCTTTTCATCTAGCTCTTCGCGTAACAAATCTGTTTCTTCTACATTAACCAACCAGTCACCTGCATATTTTTCTGCAACAGCGTTTGTTGCAGCAATAATATTGTTGCCGCTGAACAGGGCAAGCCAAGTGATAAAGGCAAAATACCTAAGTTTCATTTGTATGTTCCGCTGGTGAGTAGTTGTTCCACATAACGTTCAGTCTAATTCCCTAAGAGTCCGTTATGGCGTTTTTCAAAGCTTCAAGTTCCGTTGGCGCGGTGCCGGCTTTTTCCTGTGCCAACTTAACCTTTGCCGCCATTAAGAAAGTGCTCAGATCTCGTTTATAACTATCTGGGTTAACGAATGGATTTGCCGCTCCAGTTGGCCGAGCGGCCGCTAAGTCCCTGCGTGCAAACACTTTGCCCATCTCTTGGTGATTTGGCAGGCTCACGGAAGTGCCTTCCTGAATAGATTGCAGGCGCTCGTAGCTTTTTATATAGGTCTCAGTGCGCGCCACACCTGAGAAATTAAGACCGACACCGCCCAGTGTCATAGCGGTATATTCGTTGTCGCCTTCACGTACCTTATAACGAATAGATAAAACGCCGGTGGTGTGGCCTGGGGTATTGAAAAGTTCGAAGGTGTTATCACCCAGAGCAATTATGTCGCCATCTTTAGCTACAATATCGACGTTGGGTCGAGGCATATAAAACTGTGGCAACTCCGGTTTTGCCCTGGCTATTGCCCAGTCCTCTGCGGTCATGACTATTTCTGCGCCATGGACTTTTTGCAGGTAGGCCGAGCCGCCAGCATGGTCAAAGTGTCCATGGGTATTAATGACATACTTGATGTCACTTGGATTAAAGCCCACTGCCCGAACGTTGTTCATCAACAGCGGCACCCACTTTCCGTACAGGCTATCAATGAGCACTAAGCCATCATCGGTATCTATCAGGTAGGCGGAAACCCAGTCGATGCCAACATAGTAAACGTCGTCGAAAATCTTAAAAGGCTTTACGTATTGGGTCTCTGGATCTTCCCAGCTGTCCCAAAGCGTTTGTAATGCAGGGTCAATAGCAGCTCCAACATAGCTTTCTCGGGTGCAATCAACGCACAACATATTTTCTACATCTGTAAAGTTTTCAAGATGAGTCACCCAATCCCTAATGCTTGTGCCATTTGCAGCCCACGTATAAAATTCCGGTTTCTGCAATACAGTGTGGGAAGAGCCACCGGCTATAAAGCTGCGAAAATTATCAGCCTCTGCGTGGATGTCTTGATGATTTGCTTTCAGCGACTCTAAAAGCTGAACATTCTGCTGTCCGCTTAGGGCAAGATACTTTTTTTGTACGGCGTCTTCGGCGGCATCATATTCAGCGAAAACAATTTCTGGGTGCTGTTGGGCTGCAGCAATATATAAGGATTCATAATTCATGTCATGTGAATTCAAATGTTCGAAGCCCTTTTCGTCCTTAATGAAATTAAACGTGCCCCATTGTTCGTGGGGTCGAGTTGCTTGATTCATGCGCCGATAGCCCCCCGCGGCATCACCTAGTTGAGCAACCCGGGCATCTGGGTAGTGGTCGGCAATGATGGATGCATATAAGGGTGAGGGGATGGCGCCCGCAGATGAGCCGGTGACAAATATGTCTTTGGGGGCTTTTATATTGGCGTAAGTCCAATCTAACACCGCTTGCATATTGGCTCTGCCTTGGTGGCGAATCACTAAATCTTTTTGCCCTTCCTCTACAGGAGGATATATTGTATCGCTGGCCCCGATATGGACATCGCCGGTGCAATAGGGCGCGTACACTACAGTGTGAGCTTTAAATGGGTTACCCCCTTTTGCGAAATTGAAAATGCCGAAATAGGGGTAAGAGGTATTTGCCACATTGATGGTGTAACTGGGCGTCATTTCCGGGTCGCAGGTCTGCCTAAACCAGCAGGCTCCACCGCCTTGGAGATATACTAGAAGCTTGTCGGATGATCCTTGTCGGACAAAAAATTTGTATGGGGAGCCATCAGAGCAAATGGTCTCACCCTCTGGAAATAAAGTTTGCCAGTCACCGACCTCTGCAACCTCTATAATTGGTTCCGGGGCTATCGATTCTTGTTTTTGGCAACCTGTGAAAGCCCAGAGTGAAGCCAGCGCAAGAAGGCTTATCCTTACCATCTGCGTCAATGGTAAAGACGCTCGAGTATTTTTCAGTCTTTGCATAGGTTCCCCGCCAATATCGCTTTAGAATAGGCCTTGATAGTAACGTCGCGGCATCCGCTGGGACAACAGCCTTGTGGAGACAAGTTATGGAAGTGCTAGATCGAGTAAAATTGTTGCAACAGGTTGAATTGTGGAAACAGGGCAGTGTCGACAGTGAAGCAATGTGGCTTTGGTCCCTGCGAGCTAAAGCTGAAATGAAGGTGGTTGATGCCGCAGTGCGTGATGCCTTAGATATGTTGTGCTCAATTCCCGAAGACCTACTGATCAGTGAAGACACTGAGGTTATTTTTGACGCGTTAGGTAATCCAGAAGATCAGACAGACTTGTCCTGTAACCTGCTTTGGAATTATCTCGACATGGTAGATATCCGAAGCCGCAGAACCTCGTTAGCCCAAGACCCATTTTATGGTCCTTATTGCCAGGACTAGTGGCGAGGCAGCGGTTGTAAAAACTAAATTGTCCGGCGTAAATAATCTGCGTTAGAAATGCCCAGGCTCATCTGGGTATGCCCACCCTCCTAGAAGAAGAGGAGGAAGAAGAGGAATTATTCATCAACAAGTTAGCTGAACTTTTGCATTTGCTCGATATCGAGCAAATTGAAGAAGATATATTTCGCGCACAACACCCATCGACTAGAACCAAAAGACTGTTTGGAGGCCAGATTTTGTCTCAAGCATTAATGGCGGGGATCAAAACGGTAGCGCCTGATCGCCTTGTGCACTCATTGCATGGATATTTTTTGCGTCCTGGGGACCCGTTCGTGCCCGCAATTATTCGGGTGGAACGTACTCGTGACGGCGGAACTTTTTCTGCGCGACGTATATTGGTGACTCAGCGCGGTGAAGCCATATTTAATATGGATGCATCATTTCAGGCGCCGGAGTCTGGGTTAAGTCATCAGATGACGATGCCGGATTTACAGCCACCCTTGGAGGCGAAAATCCCTAAAGCTTTATTTGACGCGCCATTTGTTACTTGGCGGCATGAATTTCGGCGCCTGCAGTCAGAAACGCCGCAGCCACCAGAGCAGTTTGTCTGGTTTAAAAGTACCGGACCTGTGCCTGAAGACCCCTCATTAGCGGCATGCTTGTTGGTGTATGAGTCAGATAATGTGCTGTTGGGTACTGCGCGCCTGCCGCATAGAGGCAGCTTTAAGCGTGAGGCTATGCAGGTGGCAAGCCTAGACCATGCCATGTGGTTTCACCGACCAGTAGATATCAACCAGTGGTTACTTTACGCCATCGATACCCCCAGCACGTCCGCAGCCAGAGGATACACCCGAGGGAGTATCTTCACTGAGCAAGGCGAGCTGGTGGCGTCCACGGTTCAAGAAGGTCTAATTCGTCTGCACTGAAGTGAACCGACTTACACCAATCTGAGTTACATCGATCTGACCTACATAGAGTCAACGAGATTGCGCAGTTTCTCGCATTGAGCCACGCGCTCTTCAGCATTTTGACCTGCAAAGTTGACGTTCAGCGAAGTCACACCAGATTCTCTCAACGCGTAAAGACGCTCTTTAACAAAACTCTCAGGCCCAATCAGTGAACTCTTGGCGAGATAGTCAGCGGGAATGGCTTCTTCAGCGGCTTTCTTATCACCAGCAAGGTAAAGGTCTTGAATGATTTTGGCTTCATCCACGTAGCCACTCTTAGAAAAAATATCGTTATAAAAGTTTTTTGATCGAGCGCCCATGCCGCCGATATATAACGCTGCTCCAGGACGGGCGCGCTCTCTTAGTTCTTCCATACCGTCGCCAATGGCAACGCTGCCGCCCGCGAAAATGTCTAGTGGCGCTCTGCCAACGTCTCTCTTTGCATTACCCAAGTCGAGTGATTCACCCCAAACAGCTCGAGCCGCTTCAGGTGTATAGAACGCCGGTAACCAAGCATCTGCCAGTTCGGCAGTTGCAGCCACACTGGTTGGACCTAAGGATGCAATAGCAATTGGAATGTCATCTCTCACCGGGTGGTTGATCAACTTCAAGGGTTTGCCTAACCCTGTACCCTCATTTTGTGGCAGGGGAATTTGGTAATGTTTGCCAAGGTGCTGAACTTTCTCTCGTTTCCACACTTTGCGACAAATCTCTATCACTTCACGGGTTCTCGCAACCGGTGCGTTGTAGGGTACGCCGTGAAAACCCTCAATTACTTGTGGGCCCGAAGCACCTAGGCCAAGCATGGCGCGTCCATCCGACAAATAGTCAAGGCCTGCCGCGGTCATCGCTAACAGACTCGGCGTGCGCGTATAAATTGGCAAAATGCCTGAGGCGATAATCACGCGCTCTGTTTCTGCAGCCAGGTAACCCATGGCTGTTGGTGCATCAAAGGAATAAGCCTCTGGTACCCATACAACATCTAGTCCTGCCTTTTCTAAGGCCTTTATTTCTGCAACGGCCTCTTTGAAGCCACCCGAATAACTCATCAATGTAGAGATTCGCATATTTCTCCCCGGTAATTTTTGTTGCCAGATTATGGAGACTTGTGCATCTTCGTTGCTAGTGATTTTTTCAATAGGATTAGACATGAAGCGCAAAAGTGGCTTGTTTTTCAGCAGTGTAATAGTTTTAGCCGTGTCTTTAGGTGTCATGCAGGGCATCAGAGCTGACGTCACAACTTTTGCCGAAGAGGCTGTGCCTAGACTTTCTCAGTACCTCAAAATTGACACAGTTAACCCACCGGGCAATGAATATCGCGGTGTGGCGTATTTATCCAAGTTGCTTGATGACGCGGGGATCGCTTATGAATCTGCTGAATCAGCGAAAGGGCGAGGCAATCTGTGGGCTAGACTAGAGGGCACGCCAGGTAGTGATGGCAAAAAGAAACCCGCATTGGTGCTGCTTCATCATATTGACGTGGTCCCAGCGAACCTAAAGTTTTGGACTGTAGATCCACTCTCTGGCGATATTGCGGACGGTTATATTTATGGCCGTGGGGCCATCGATACCAAGGGTTTAGGTATTGCACACTTGCAGGCTTTTTTGGCGCTTGCTGATAGCGGCATAACGCTCAATAGAGATGTGCTTTTTGTGGCTACTGCAGATGAAGAAGCGGGTGGCTTTTTAGGCGCAGGATGGCTTATTGAAAATCGTTCTGAGATTTTTGCCAATGTAGGTTACGTGCTCAATGAAGGTGGCTCAGGGCGCAGCTTTGGCGCTGATGTTGCGGTTATGGTGGAAGTCACGCAAAAAGTCCCTCTTTGGCTGCGCTTAACAGCGTTGGGTAAACCTGGTCACGGCTCTGCGCCGCAAATGCAAACCTCAGTTACTCGGCTTATCCGTGGCTTGAAGCGCGTTAGTGAAACCGAGTTCCCAGTCAACGTAATTGCGCCTGTTGCACAAATGTTCGAAGGCATGGCGCCCTATCAATCTGGGGCTGATCGCTCAAACTTTGCCAACATTTCTAAGGCTGTAGAAAATCCCAACTACCTGCTGAGCCTGAAATTGAATAATCCCAGCGGCCACGCGCTACTGCGTAATACGTGTTCAATCACTACTTTGGAAGGCAGCAGTAAGATCAATGTTGTGCCAGCGCAGGTTCATGCAGAGCTCGATTGTCGACTACTACCCGACCAAGACCCCGAGGCGTTCCTCGCTGATCTAAACAATATTATTAACGATAAACAGATAACTATTGAGCGCATTATGGGCTTCACGCCAGCTATCAGTCGCACTGACACACCGTTGTATAGAGCAATCGCTAAGGTATCCGAGCAAGCTTTTGGCGCACCGGTTATTCCAACAGTAGCCAGCGGCTTTACCGACTCGCACTTTTTTCGTGATTTGGGTATTACCAGTTATGGCTACTCGCCGTTTGTCTTTGCACCGGGAGAATTCTCGGGTGTGCACGGCAATGATGAGCGTCTAGGTGAAGAGAATCTCAAGCAAGGCGTGCGTACTCTCTACCAGCTGTTGGTAGATTTTGCTGGCTAGTCGCTTTGACAAGCAACGGAGGTTACGAGGGTAGCCGAAAAGTTGGGTGAGTTGGGCTGGCTAGGCGAATAGACGCTTAGCCGTGTTAAGCTCCGTCCCTTGAAAGTCATAAACCAAGGGCTTGTTGATGGCGTTAACGATAGAAAATAGCGAATTAGATTTTACTCCTTTGCATGAACGCATGGATTTTTATGTGAAAGAAAACATTTTGTCATGTTGCGCAACGGTGGTGATGCAAGGCACCGAGATCGTTGACTATAAAACTTTTGGATATATGAACGTCGAGGACAAATCGCCGCTGCGCGAAGACGCGATTTATCGCATGTATTCCAGCACCAAGTTGGTTACTTCAGTGGCTCTGATGATGCTTTATGAACAAGGACTATTTAGGCTGGATGATCCGCTAGGTAAATTCATGCCTGATTTTGCCGACATGCAAGTACTCAAAGCTGATGCAAGTTCATCAGACGATGTTGCCGCAGCGAAAAACCCTATACTAATAAAACATATTCTCAGCCATAGCGCGGGTTTAAGTTATGGCTTCATTGAGCCGGACTCGATAATTGATCAGGCTTACAACAAGACGGTTAATGTTCTAAGCGATTTCAGTTTGGATCTAGAGGAATTTTGCGCAAGCCTTGCCAAACTGCCACTGGCTTATGAGCCTGGCACTAACTGGCGTTATTCCGTGGCGACCGATATTTGCGCCCGTTTGGTAGAGGTTTTGTCCGGACAGAAGTTTGATGAATTTTTGCGTGACAAAATATTTACGCCGTTAGCAATGGTAGATACCGATTTTTGGGTGCCGCCCGAAAAAGTTTCTCGGTTCACTACCATGTATTCGCCAATAGATATATTTAAGCCAATGGCGTCTGGATTGGTTAAAGCCGACGACCCGGTTACGGGCCAGTACAATCAACCACGCAATTGGTTAAGTGGCGGCGGTGGACTCGTTTCTACGGTATCCGACTACGTTGCATTTTTGAAGATGATCATTAGCGGCGGTGAATGGAACGGTCAGCGAATTTTAAAAGCAGAAACGCTAAGCCTGATGCGAACCAATCAATTAGCTGAAGGGGTGAGTGTCGCATTCCCAATGTGGGCAATGCCAGGCACGGTTTTTGGCCTTGGCTTTGCACTGAAAGAAAGTCTGCAGGAAGGCGAACCCGCTGGTGCACAAGGTGAGTATCACTGGGGCGGCATGGCCGGCACGCATAGCTGGATGGCACCCGAAGCTGACCTTACCGGCTTTTGTTTGACTCAGCGCATGCCTGGATTCTGGCACCCGTTCAGTCACGAATTTAAAGCTCACGCCTATGCCATAGCTGGCAAAAAATAGAAGACTAATAGACGACTTTGGAGAGAAAAAATATGTCACAAGATCCGTCCGATGAGACATTAGGTGAAGCCCTGCCAAGTAATGATTTAGACACAGGGTCAGCAAAAAAATCTTCCGGGCTAGTTTTTAAACTGGCTTCTTGGGGCTTAACGCTGCTGTGTTTTTACTTGGTATTTTCGCGTACGGAAGCCACAGCGGCTCGCGAGGGTTTGACCGTAGTGGAGTATCTATTGCGTTTCTTCGCTGACGCCGATTGGGTTATGTGGCTTTCGTTAATGATTCCCTATTCGGTATTTTTCTTCCTTGTAGACTCGCATGCCAGTTGGCGTGCAATTCGTTGGTTCAACGCAGAAAATCTAAAGCTTAAAGACGTTTTACCCATTCGTGCTAGCGCCTACATTTTATCTTTAGTTAACGAGCAGGTAGGTAAGGGCGCAATGTCTTTATACCTAGCGAAGCGCCATAACGTGCCAGGATGGCAGGCGCTGTCGACTATGATTTTATTAGGTCTGGTAGAGATTTATCAGTTACTTATATTTTCTGCTATCGGTGTTGGTCTTTATTACGGTTTAGTTCAAGACGCATCTACGCAAATCCGTTTGGATCTTATTTTGCCCACAGTGTTTGCGGTGGCTGCACTTTACTTGCCAATACACATTCTTTTCTTCCGCGGCTACTTAGGCATATTTGAAAAGGTTCGTCAGGTACAAATCTTCAAGGCATTTCGCGAAGCGAGCCCCAAGCACTATCTATTGTTACTTTTATGTAAAGCGCCAAATCTGATTTGTGCAGTACTCATTTATACCATTGCGTTGTCACTGTTCAATGTAGACGTAGGCTTTGGTCAAATGCTGGCGTTTTTGCCGGTGATCTTTGTCGCTGCCGCCATGCCGCTACCCTTCCATGCAGGTGCATTATTACTCTGGACAGTATTGTTTCCGGACTATCCTGAAGTAGGTGTTTTTAGCCTGATTATGCATACGTTTTTCGTGTTGTTTAACGCAGGCATTGGCGTGTTGTTTTTGCCGAAAGCTAACGCCGAGTTATTTGTCAGTAAGGAATAACGTATCTGTCCTGACAGCAAAAAGTGGTTAGGCGTCTAGTCTAACCAAGCTGTAGAGGCGATCGCCCATTGAAAGCAGCGATGTTGCTACAAGTGCCCAAGCCGCCCAGGTCACCACTGGATTAAGCATTTGTAGATAAAAGCATTGGCACCCCACACAAACGCATATCAATGCAAAGTAGGCTATGCCGTTATATCTCCCAAGTCTGCTGCTGCGTAAAATTCGCCCGCTCAAGGCTTTGGAATCTAGGGTGTACTGAGCGAAAGCGAGCAAAATGAGAACCCATAAAAAACCATTTATGAGTCCAAGCTGCGCTAATGCCCAGGCTGCTGAACTGACAAAGATTGCATCGGTTGCGTGATCAAACAGCCCACCAAACGCAGTTGCTTGATTCATCTTGCGGGCAATTTTGCCATCGAAGAAATCACTCAGAATAGCAATGGCCAGGGTTAGCGCAGTCAGCCACCATTCTTCATGGAGAATCAGCCAAACCAGCAATGGGCCAGCTAAAAGCCGCAATAACGTCAATAAATTGGCCCATGATCTCAACATAGATTTGGTGGTTATTGAACCGAAACTAAGCGGTAAAGTGCGCCCTCAGCCTTAAAGTCAGGGTCTGGATCTACATCGTATTTTACTACGAAGGCTTGTCGAATTTTTTCGAACTCGGCATTGTCGACGACACGCTGTGCGTTAGCTGCATAAAGCTTGCCGTCCACGTTTAAAATGACTTCAGCATCTTTTTCAATATTCTTTGCCCAGCGATTGCTTTGCTTGCTCGCTGCAATATAAAAATTTCGCTCATCGCCCACACCCCAGATGGTCACCGAGTAGGGTTTTGCCGGGTTGGTTTCTAACAAAACATTTTCACATTCTTCCGCAATTGACCAATCTGTTGGCCAAGGCATAACCTCACCTTCTAGGCTGCCGCCAGCAATAGGTCCTATGGGCGAGCCACATGAGCTGAGCAAAAGAGTGCACAATAGCGCCATGCTTGCGTTTGCGTAATTGCGCATTTTGATTAGCTCGCTGTAAGGTGTGGCCTTGGTTTGGCTGTCCATACTTGAAATTGCATTAAGGTTTAGAAAAAGCATGGTCTCAGAAGTATTAGGGAAATGGTTGATAACAGGCGCCAATGGTAACTTAGGCAGGCGCCTAATTGTGCATTTGTTGCAGTCTACTAGGGACGACATTGTGGCGGTAGTGCGTAGTGAGAGTGCTTTGCGAACGCTGCAACAGCTGACAGCCTCGGCGGGCAAACTGTCTGAGGCAGATGCGGCGCGCGTGTCTTTGGTGGTGGCTGACTACACCAACGTTGTGCAACTGCAGGCCGCGGCCCAGGGTTGCGACAGAGCCGTGCACCTTGTCGGCATTCTTAAAGCAACGGCCTTTGCCACTTATCAGGCGGCCCACGAAGACAGCTGTGCCGCGCTTGTTGAAGCGCTAGCAGCTTCAAGCGTAAAACATATTACTTACCTTTCTATTGTCGGCTCTAAAGCTAGTGCGGCAAATGCCTGCTTGGCCTCAAAAGGACAAGCCGAAGCTATTCTTGCTGCTGGTGACCCTAGTGCTTGTACGCTGCGCGTGCCCATGGTGTTAGGCGAAGGTGATTATGCAAGCAGTGCTCTGAGGCGTCGTGCTACCTGCAAAAATGGCTTTGTTTTTCGCGGCGATAGCTTGGAGCAGCCGATTTACGCAGGTGATGTGGTTAACGGCATATGCGCGGCGTCGATACATCAATTAGAGGGTGGGTACGACTTGGGCGGCCCTGAATGCCTGACCCGGAAGCAGCTTTATCAACGTGGCGCAGATCTTTTCGCGAACACGCCAATTTTTGTATCACTGCCGATTGGTCTGGGTTATTTAGTGGCAGGCCTGTTAGAACAATTCCTCGGCAATCCACCCATCACCAGTGCCATGTTGGGCGTACTCGACCATGACGACAATATTGACTCAGCGCCGACCATGAAACTTTTGGGCATGGAACAATTGACCTCACTGGACGCTATGTTGCAGGCAGTATTGGGCTCTGACTAATACTGCTCTCTAGCGCGGCGTTTTCTAATTAGCTGACTTTGGCAGATCGATTTGCCATAGAGCTAGTTGGATCACTTTAGCTTTTTCGCCAAAAATACGAGGCTGATGTCCAATCTATGGTCTACCCCTGAGTGGGTGCCATTGAATTCTTCGTAGCGGTGCTCCACGCCCGCTTCCTGCAGAACTTCCGAGAGTTGGCGGCTGCCATAGTGAATGTGAAATTGATCGCGCCAGCCGCAGTCGATGAATATAGCCTTTAGCGATTTTAAATTTTTCTTCTGTCGCGAATTCATGTGAATGGGATCGTGACGTAACCAGTTTCGCCAGCGATTTTGCAAAAACTTGCCGTTTTCAAGGTCGAAAGGTAAGCCGAA